>Ga0194060_10000303_pt1 | contig 35885 bp, 33 predicted proteins | sample SepL225m_MetaG_FD_163427 | JGI IMG/M metagenome (GOLD analysis project Ga0194060, IMG submission 163427) | Anoxic zone freshwater microbial communities from boreal shield lake in IISD Experimental Lakes Area, Ontario, Canada - Sep2016-L222-5m | ecosystem: Environmental > Aquatic > Freshwater >...
GATGAGACCCCATCAGGCCCAATGACGCAGTTCACGCAGCGCCACCGACACGGGTGCCAGGTCGACGCCCTGCGTGCTGATATCCGCCAACAAGCGACAAAGGCGCTCAATGGCTACATGGTGGTGCCGGCGCCAGACGCTGATGTCTTCCTGACGCGAAAGCAGGCCTCGGGTGATCTGGCTGGCAATCGAATAGACGTCGTCGCGCGCACTGCCGCGTGCCTGGGTTTGCCACAAAGTGTCGGTCGGCAGGCGATTGATCTGCACCCTCCATCCAGTCAAGTCCAGTTCGGCGTCAACTCCGAAATAGGCGCGCGCCGCCTGCTCCAATCCGGTGCCGGCGTGTTGAGCTAAATCCACCAGATCCAGCGCCGGGAAGATGAACTCCAGCGCCGTCAGGCCTTGGGCCAACGTCGGCTCCACACCGGCCTTGATCAAGCTGTCTGCCGCCTTTTGCCAGTTGGTATTTGCCATTGATGGCAACCAGTCGGTCAAATGCAGGCGCAACTCGCGCGCAGCCGGCTGATAACATTTGATGAGCGTCGGCAAATCAGTACTTTGGGTGCGCACGCGCAGCATCCAGCGTGAAGCCCGCTGGGCAATCGAAGTTAGTTTGGTTAGCAGATCAAGTTGCAGTCTGGATTCCACCCGGTAGTCCAGCGCGTCAATCTGGTCCCAAAGGGGTTCCAGATCGAAGATCTCGCGGGCCAAAGTAAAAGCGCGAATCACGTCAGCAGCCTGCGCCCCTGCCTCGGAGGCAATAAAGTTGACAAAAGTTGCACCGGTGCGGTTAACCACCGTGTTGGTCATGAAGGTCGCAACAATCTCTCGCTTGAGTGGATGCGCAGCTATGGCATCAACAAATTTCTCACTCAGGACTTTCGGAAAGTAAGCTTTGAGAACGCGATTGAAGTAAGGGTCGTCTGGTAAATTGCTGGTCAGCAGATCATCAAACACCGACATTTTGGCGTAAGCCAGCAGCACCGCATTTTCGGGCGCCGTCAAGCCCGTTTTGCGTGCTTTGCGCCGCGCTATCTCGTCATCAGTAGGCAAAAATTCAATGGCCCGATTGAGACGACCCTGGCGCTCCAGCCACTGCATCAGGCGCTGCTGCCCGTCCAGCAGATAGAGCGCACGATGCCCGGCAATGTTCAGCGCCTGCGTCTGGTAATAGTTGTCGGTCAGCACCAGCAGACCCACTTCGTCCGTCATCGAAGCCAGCACGTCGTTTCGCTGCTTGATCGTCAAGTCACCGGCTTCCACCACGCTACCCAGGAGAATTTTGATATTGACCTCGTGATCCGAGCAATCCACTCCCGCCGAGTTGTCAATGGCATCGGTGTATATCAAACCGCCTTTTTGCGCAAATTCAATGCGCCCGTTCTGTGTGCAACCCAAATTTCCGCCTTCAACCAACACCCTGCAGCGCAACTCGCTGCCGTTCACGCGGAAGGCATCGCCGGCTTTGTCCCCAACTTGCGCGTGGGTCTCAAAAGTGGCTTTGACATAGGTTCCGATGCCCCCGTTGTAAAGCAGGTCAACCGGTGCCTGCAGTATGGCTCGCAGCAATTCGGCAGGAGTCAACTCCTCGGCTTCGATGCCGATCAGAGCGCGCGCCTCGGTGCTCAGAGTGATCGATTTTGCGCCTCGCGCATAAACGCCACCACCGGCAGAAATGAGACGCTTGTCGTAGTCATCCCAACTCGATCGTGCCAGTTCAAACAAACGCTTTCGCTCGGCATGCGAACGCGCCACATCAGGCTTGGGGTCGATAAAAATGTGCCGATGGTCAAACGCGACCACCAGTTCAATGTGCTCGGACAGCAACATGCCATTGCCAAACACATCACCGGACATGTCACCAATGCCAACGACCGTGAACGCAGTGGTCTGCGTATTGACGGACAGCGCGCGGAAGTGTCGCTTGACCGACTCCCATGCGCCACGTGCGGTGATGCCCATTTTTTTGTGGTCGTAGCCAACTGAGCCGCCCGACGCAAACGCATCTCCCAACCAGAATCCATAGTCGGCGGAGACGCTGTTGGCAATGTCCGAAAAAGTGGCAGTTCCCTTGTCTGCTGCCAGTACAAGGTAGGGATCTTCGACGTCATGCCGGACCACATTGGGCGGTGCCACAACCACGCCTTTCACGATGTTGTCAGTGATATCCAGCATTCCCGAAAGGAGGGTTTTGTAGCACGCCACACCCTCGGCCATGTAGGCCTCGCGGTCAGTAATCGGTGGCGCATTTTTGAGTACAAACCCACCCTTGGAGCCGACCGGCACGATGACAGTATTTTTTACATGCTGGGCTTTCACCAACCCCAGAATCTCGGTGCGAAAATCTTCCCGGCGGTCAGACCACCGAATACCGCCGCGCGCGACTTTTCCGTTGCGCAAATGCACGCCTTCCATGCGCGGTGAATAGACCCAAATCTCAAACAAAGGTTTGGGCTCCGGAACACCTGGAACTGCATGCGGGTCGAACTTGAAGCTCAAGTACGGTTTGTGACTGCCGGAGGCTGCCACTTGCCACATATTGGTACGCGAAGTCGCCAGCACCGTGGAGAAAAACTGGCGCAGGATGCGGTCTTCATCCAGACTGGCGACAGCGCCCAGATCAGCTTCAATTTTTTGCGACAACTGCTGCTGCGTATCTTCACGGCCGACTGTCAGGGCGGGGTCAAAGCGAGCCTTGAACAGATCAACAATAGCCTGGGCGATGCCAGCATTTTTGACAAGAGTTGATTCGATATAGCTCTGACTGAACGCAAACCCCAACTGCTTGAAATAGCGGTTGTAGGCACGCAGCACAACAATGTCACGCGCATCCAGCGTGGTGCTGAGCACAAGTTTGTTCAGATCGTCGCTCTCCACTTCAGACCGCCAGGCTTGGGCAAACAATGCTTCAAAGCGCGACTTGATTGTTGCGAGATCGGTACCAACAGGAAGCTGCAGCCCCAGATCGTGAATCCACAGTGCATCAACGCCGTTGTCGACATGGTACGGGTGTTCATCCAACACGCGGGCGCCCATTCGCTCCAGCACCGGCAATGAATCCGACAGCGCTACTTTGGTTGTGTTGTAAATCTTGAAACGCAGATTGCCAGCATCCGCATCCAGCGGTCGGTAAAGCTTTACCGCCAGCGGTGCCGTGTCTGACAATCCTGCCAGCATGTCGGCATCTTCCGCCGCTACGGCAGCCGAGAAATCCTCGCGATACGCCGTCGGAAAAGCACTGGCAAAACGGTGCGCCAGGCCCAGGCCCTGGCCTTCGCCGTGCGCACGCAAAAGCTCGGTGACGCAGTCATCCTCCCAACGTTGTGCCAGTTTCGCCACGCGGGCTTCCAGGGCTGCCAGATTGACGTTTTGTGGCGCACCTGTCCTGGCGCGCACCAGGTAATGAATCCGTGCCATCGGACTTTCGGTCAGCAGCGGAGTGAACTCAATCGAGTGACCTTCGAGCGCGCTCATCAGCTCGTTGCCAATCTTCTGCCGGAGCTCGGTGTTGAAGCGGTCGCGAGGCACAAACACCTGCGCCGAGGTGAAGCGACCAAACGGGTCACGACGCAGGAAAATTCGGGTCCGTTGACGCTCCTGCAGGCGCAAAATACCAATGGCGTGCTCGGTCAAAGTGGCGGTGTCAACTTGAAACAATTCGTCGCGCGGGTATGCATCCAAAATGGACTGCAGCGACTTCGCCGCGTGGCTATCGGGTACCACGCCGGCGCTGGTCATGACATCCACAGCGCGGCGGCGCACTTGGGGAATCTCGCTGACAGAGGCTGAATATGCGGTTGATGTGTAAAGCCCAAGAAAGCGCGCTTCGCCCACCATATTGCCAGCGTCATCAAAGCGTTTGACGCCGATGTAATCAAGCCAGGCGGGACGGTGCACAGTGGCACGGGTCATGGCCTTGGTCACCAGCACCAGCTCATTTGATTCGATCAAGGAAGTTACTGCAGGGGGCAGGCGAGTTTCGGTGGTCTTCACGGCACCTCGCAGAATACCCAGTCCCGAGTCGGCTCGGGCCACTAGGCTGACAGTGCCGCCATCGCGTTTCAAGTCGTAATCACGGGCGCCCAGGAAAGTAAAATGACGGTCTTGCAGCCAGTGCAGAAATTCAATCCCCTCCTGCTGGCTTTCTGGAGACAGGCGTGAATTCTGACAAGCAGCGCCGACTGACTGCACGCGCTCCAGCATGATGTGCCAGTCTTGCACCGCGCTGCGCACGTCGCCAAGTACCCGGCTCAATTCCTGTGCCAACACCTTTTGGTCCGCCGACTTCACAATCCGATCGCATTCGACCAAAATGAGGGATTCGATCGGATCGTCTTGTCCGGCCTCAGTGGCTGCGGCTGCACTGGTGACTGCAATGATTTTTCCCTTTTCATCCCTTGTCACACTCATCAACGGGTGAACGATCCAATGCGCCGTGCGACTCCCGCGATTGATGGCCATGGTGACCGAGTCAACCAAAAATGGCATGTTGTCATGCACGATTTGAACGACAGTGTGCTCGCTCACAAAACCGTCTTCTGCCAGGGTCGGATTGAATACGCGCACCTTGGCGCTGTGCGCTGCAAGGGGCGCATCCAGTAACCGCCAATGGGCATCGGCTATTGCATATAGGGTGGCAGACCCACGCGCCGCCATCTCGTCGGGATCGGTGTTCTCAAAGTACGCCGAAATAAAACTGGCTTGTCGATTCGCTGCGGGGCCGGCATGGATCCTGGTGTAGGCCAGCAGTTCGGCGAGTGTGGAATTGATCATGTGATTTCCGTATGGACTTGGTCAGTCACAGAATTCTAGTCTTCCTGTTTGACATCGCTGGTAACGCATGGGCCAAGTTGTTGCCGAGACCACTGGCCATAGCGGGCTTTCAAAATATGCTGAAAAAAAGATAGCGACGTAAAGGCAACAAGCTCGACTCAGTGCATTTGACTCTTTAGCGCTTCGGGCATTAGCATGGACGTGACAGCTATTCCCTCATCGAGAAGAGAATCCGTCTGCCCGCGTGAGGCACGACCACGAATTCCGCGCTCCTTGGTCTCTCCATAATGAATCTTGCGTGCTTCCTCGGCGAACCTGTCACCCACATCGTCAGTGTTCGCCAGGACATGACGGGCCAAAGCCATCCAGGCTGCCTGCAGCGTCGGTTCGGGCTCGGCAGCTTTGACGGTATCGTGATTAGCAGCGGCATCGGCGCGAGCGCTGACAAGGTTCAGACGAGGCGCGCTCAACCTCTTGGTAATCGAGACGTCACCGCATACCGGACATTCAACCAGCCCCTGACTGAGTTGCGCAAGAAAATCAGCTTCAGACGCAAACCATCCTTCAAATACATGCTTGTGACGACATTGAATATCCAGAACTTTCATGGCCCTATTATCCTGCGATGCGATGCATTCAAGCGTCTTGCCAATTCAGTTGCCATGCGCCCGATAAAACATTTTGCAACCACAGCGCAGCCGTCAGCGTTTTACCGTCTGTCACCTGCCCCTCACAACACCACTGCAGCAACTGTGCCGGAGTGGCGGTGAATACGTCCAGAAATTCCCCTGGGTCAAGCCGACTCTTCCCCGGCGTCAAGCCACGGGCAAACCAGATATCAATAAACTCGGTGGAGTACGAGATCAGCGGGTGCAACCGCCCGGCACGCGCCCATTGTGTCGCAGAGAAGCCGGTTTCTTCCAGCAGTTCACGTTGGGCGCAAGCCTGCGTGTCTTCTCCGGGGTCCAGTTTGCCAGCCGGAAACTCAATCATCACCTGCCCCAACGGATAGCGAAATTGACGCTCCAGCACGACCTGGGTTTCGCCAGCGGAACCCATTGTCAATGGAACAATCATGACCGCCCCTGGATGCACGACATATTCACGAGAAGCGGTGCTGCCGTCGGGCAGTTTGACGCTGTCGCGAAAGGCGTGCAGCAGATCGCCCTTGAACAGTTCAGTGCTGGCGAGCTGCTCTTCGATCAAATGGCGATCACCCATCAATTTGAAGCCGGCGGCACTTGCGCAACCCCAGATCTCAATACTCAGGTGCCTAGCATCTGAACCACGGCATTGGCACACAACGCCATGAGACCGCCAGGCACCAGACCCAAAAACAGCACCAGTGCACCGTTGATCGACAAAACAGCCCTGACATCCAGCGGTGCCGACACAACGCCGGCGTCGACAGGCTGGTCAAAGTACATGACCTTGACCACACGCAGGTAGTAGAAGGCACCAATCAGCGACATCATCACTGCGAAGACGGCGAGCCCGATATGAAAGGCCTGACCCGAAGCAATCAAAGCCTGCAAGACAGACAACTTGGCGTAAAACCCGACCATCGGTGGAATGCCTGCGAGGGAAAAAAGGCACACCGCCATCACTGCGGCGTAAAGTGGACTGCGCTGATTCAAACCTGCAAAATCAGAAATCTCTTCGCTTTCAAAACCCTCGCGAGCGAGCAGCAGGATGACCCCGAAACTTGCCAATGTTGTCAACACATAGGTGACGACGTAAAACATGGCAGAGCTGTAGGCATTGGCGGCCGAAAGGATGTTGCCATTCACCACACCCGACATCAGCCCCAACAAGACGAAACCCATGTGGGAAATGGTCGAAAACGCCAGCATCCGTTTCAGATTGGTTTGTGCAATGGCTGCCAGATTGCCAATCAGCAGCGAGCCGACCGACAGCACCATCAACATTTGTTGCCAGTCGATAGCCAACGGCAGCATACCCTCCACCAGCAGGCGAATACAGATGGCAAATGCCGCCAGTTTGGGCGCGCCACCAATGAGCAGCGTCACCGCAGTGGGGGCGCCCTGGTAGACGTCAGGGATCCACATATGGAATGGCACCACGCCTAGCTTGAACGCCAAACCCGCCACCACAAACACCAATCCAAATACCAGCACCTGGTGTTTGATTTGTCCTGAGTTGATGGCTTTGAACACTGCATTCACATCCAGCGAGCCGGTGGCGCCGTACATCATTGACATGCCGTACAAAAGAAAGCCGGACGCCAGCGCACCCAGCACAAAGTATTTCATGGCCGCTTCAGTGGCTGTTGCATTGTCGCGCCGCAAGGCCACCAGCGCGTAACTGGCCAGCGTGAGCAATTCCAGCCCCATGTAGATTACCAGCAGGTTGTTGCCGGAGATCATGACAAACATGCCCAATAGTGCAAACATGCTCAAACTGAACATCTCGCCACCACGCAACATGTCGCGGTCAGCGGCGTAGGGCCGACCATACACCAGCGTCACCATGACCGCGATGGTGGCGAAACACTTGAGCCAATTGCCCATCTGATCGCTGACCACCATGTTGCCAAAGCCATAGACCGTTGCACCACCGCTGGCATAACTGGCCTGCAAAGCCGCCACCACTGCCAAGGTCAATAAAGTAAGCAAATAAGTAGTTGTGCGTCGTGGACTCGTCACACCCAGATCAGCCAACGCAATCACGCAGCCCATGATAAGCAGAATGATTTCAGGGTAAACCGAAATCCAACTGAGTTTGTCGATCATTTTTCTGTTTCTCTATTCAATTTGGTCAATTCAGACGGACATCAATTCAGCTTGGACAGGGCCACGTGCTTGAGTAATTCGGCCACCGACGTGTCCATCACATCGGTAAACGGCTTGGGATAGATACCCATGTACAAAACCGCTACCGCCAACAGCGTCAACATCACGAATTCGCGGCTGTTGATGTCCACCAATTCCTTGACGTGCTGGTTGGCAACCGGGCCCAGGTAGACGCGCTTGAACATCCACAAGGTATAGGCGGCGCCAAAAATCAGCGCGCTGGCGGCGGCAAACCCAAGCCAGAAGTTGGCCTTCACGGCGCCCAGAATCACCATCCATTCACCCACGAAACCGGCCGTGCCAGGCAAACCACAATTGGCCATCGCAAACATCAGCGCAAAGGCGGTGAACTTTGGCATGGTGTTGACAACACCACCATAACTGGCGATCTCACGTGAGTGAACGCGGTCATATAAAACGCCGATAACCAGGAACATCGCAGCCGACACAAAACCGTGCGCAATCATCTGCACCAGTCCCCCCGACACGCCAAGATCGTTGAAGATGAAGAACCCCAGCGTCACAAATCCCATGTGGGCAACTGAAGAATAAGCCACCAGTTTTTTCATGTCCTTTTGCACCATCGCCACCAGTCCCACGTAGACAACAGCAATCAGCGACAACGCAATCATCACCCAGGCCCACTCACGCGCAGCATCCGGTGCAATGGGCAATGAAAAGCGCAGAAAGCCGTAGGCGCCAAGCTTGAGCATGACGGCAGCCAGTACAGCGGAACCACCGGTGGGCGCCTCTACGTGCACATCGGGCAACCAAGTGTGTACCGGCCACATCGGAACCTTGACGGCAAAGGCGGCAAAAAAGGCAAAGAAGAGCAGGGTCTGGGTCAAACTGCCAAGCGGCATTTTGTGCCATAGGGCCAGATCAAAACTGCCACCCGACCTGGTATACAGGAAGATCAGGGCAACCAGCATCAGCAGCGAACCCAGTAATGTGTACAAAAAAAACTTGAAGGCGGCGTAGATCTTGTTTGGTCCGCCCCAAATGCCGATGATCAGGTACATCGGAATCAAGGTGGCTTCAAAAAATACATAAAACAGCATGCCATCCAGGGCACAGAAAACCCCGATCATCAAGCCGCTCAGTATGAGAAATGCGCCCATATACTGGTTGACACGACGGGTGATGACCTCCCAGCCGGCAATCACGATCACCAGGTTGATAAATGCGGTCAACAGTACAAACCAGAAGGAAATGCCGTCTATGCCAAGGTGATAGTTAACGTTGAAGCGCTCTATCCAGGGGGCTTTCTCGACAAACTGCATGGCAGCCGTTCCGAGTTTAAAACCGTCATAGAGTGGCAGCGTAACCAACAAGCTGACGAAGGCCCCAATCAGCGCAACCCAGCGCACCGAACGCGCCTGATCATCCCGACCGAGTGCCAGCAGCACGACACCAAACGCAATCGGTGTCCAGATAGCCAAGCTCAACAATCCCATTTTTCTTGTTCTCCTACTTGAGCCAGACGAAATACGTCATCAGCACAAAAACGCCCATGATCATGCCCAGCGCATAGTGGTATAGATAGCCCGACTGCACCCGGCGAACAACACCAGATACCCTGCCGACCACCTTCCAGGAACCGTTGACAAGCGTGCCATCAATGATGTACTCGTCACCCCCCTTCCACAGCCCAGTACCGACGGCCCTGGCGCCACGCGCAAGAATGTTTTCGTTGAACCAGTCGAGGTAGTACTTGTTCTCAAGCAGGGTATAGATTGGCTGGACGCGGGCCTTGATGGCTGCTGGCAACGCCGGATTGACCATGTACATGTAATACGAAGTTGCAACCCCGGCCAGCGCCAACCAGAACGGTAAAGTTGTCAGGGAATGCCACGCCATCTGAACCGGACCGTGGAACGCCTTTGCCATTTCTTCCAGGGCAGCATGCTTTTCACCGTCAATGAAGATTGCGCCCTTGAAAAACTCTCCAAACAACATGGGTTGAATGGTCATGAATCCAATCACGACTGAAGGAATCGCCAGCAAAATCAGGGGCACTGTCACGACCCACGGTGACTCATGCGGTTCATGCTGCTCATTGGCATGACCGTGGTGATCGCCATGATGGGCATCCGGGTTTTGATCAAACCGCTCCTTGCCGTGGAATACCAAAAAATACAGGCGGAAGGAATAGAACGCCGTGATGAACACGCCGGCCAACACCGCAAACGACGCAAAACTGGCGCCCGCGAGGTGGCTCTCATGCACGGCCTCAATAATGCTGTCCTTGGAATAAAAACCAGCAAACAAGGGCGTCCCTATGAGTGCCAGCGAACCCAGCAGCGAGGTGATCCAGGTGATGGGCATGTACTTGCGAAGCCCGCCCATCCAGCGAATGTCCTGGTTGTGATGTACACCCATGATGACGGAACCGGCTGCCAGGAACAGTAAGGCCTTGAAGAACGCATGCGTCATCAGGTGAAACACTGCTACTGAATAGGCTGACGCACCCAGCGCCACTGTCATATAGCCAAGCTGCGAAAGCGTTGAATAGGCCACCACACGCTTGATGTCGTTTTGAATGATGCCAAGGAAACCCATGAACAAAGCTGTGATGGCACCTATCACCATGACAAAATTCAGCGCGGTTTCACTGAGTTCAAACAGGGGCGACATGCGCGCCACCATGAAAATACCGGCGGTCACCATGGTGGCGGCGTGGATCAGCGCCGAGATAGGAGTGGGACCTTCCATCGAGTCTGGCAGCCAGACATGCAGCGGAAATTGGGCCGATTTGCCCATGGCGCCAACAAACAAACAGATGCAGATGACGGTGATGAGCATCCAGTCGGTGCCCGGGAAACTAAGTTTCGCCAGATCAGCAGCTTTGGCGAAGGCTTCGGTGTAATTGAGCGTGCCCGAAAAGGCAACTATCAGACCGATCCCAAGGATGAAGCCAAAGTCACCTACACGGTTGACCAGAAAGGCTTTCATGTTAGCAAAAATGGCGCTGGGCTTGTTAAACCAGAAGCCAATCAGCAAATAGGACACCAGGCCTACCGCCTCCCAACCGAAGAACAACTGCAGCATGTTGTTGCTCATGACCAGCATCAGCATGGAAAAAGTGAAAAGCGAGATGTAGGCAAAGAAGCGGTTGTAGCCCTCGTCTTCTTCCATGTAGCCAACCGTGTAGATGTGAACCATCAGGGACACGAATGACACTACGCACATCATCATCGCTGTCAAGCCATCGACCAGGAAGCCGATTTCCATTTTCAGACCACCCACCACCATCCAGGTGTAGAGCGTTTCATTGAAACGGGCACCATCCAGCGCTACACTCTTGAGCGTCATGGCAGACAGGACAAACGACAGCAGCACGCTCAGGATAGTGAGTGAGTGCGACATGCGCCGACCGATCCAGTTGCCACCGAACTTGGTGCCAAGAACACCGGCCAGAACTGCGCCGGCCAGCGGCGCCATGGGAACCGCAAGAAGCGTTGCGGCAGACAGGGTTTGACTCATCTTTTTTTAACCCTTGAGCGTATTGAGTTCGTCCACATTGATGCTGGACAGGTTACGGAACAGCAGCACCAAAATGGCCAACCCGATGGCAGACTCGGCAGCGGCAACTGTCAGAATAAAAAACACAAATATCTGGCCGTGCATGTCACCCAGATAATAAGAAAACGCGACAAAATTTGTGTTAACGGCCAGCAGCATCAACTCGATAGCCATCAGCAAAACAATCAGGTTCTTTCGATTGAGGAAGATACCGATCACTGACAGCGCGAACAACACGGCACCGAGCGAAAGAAAATGTCCAAGAGTCAAGCTCATGATTTGTTCTCCGCAGTGTTGACGGTAGCTGCGTCATCTAACTTCGCGACTTTTGTGGCCGCCATTTTGAGCACCGTCATCCGGTCTTTTGACTTCACCCGAATTTGTTCAGATGGGTCCAAGTACTTGCTGTCTTTGCGTTGACGCAGTGTCAACGCGATGGCTGCAATCATGGCGACCAGCAGAATCGCAGCTGCGATTTCAAGTGGGTAGAGATATTGGGTATAAAGAACTTTGCCCAATTCGCGGGTATTGGATATCTGCGTGGCGGCCTGGCCCAGCAGTGCAGGCGCATGAGGTTCCTCGCTAACCCGGAAGCCACCGATCAAGACAGCGGCCATCTCCAGTGCGATCAGCACACCGACGACCGCTGCCATTGGAAAATGCTTCCAAAAACCAGTCCGGGCGCCATCAAGATTGATGTCCAGCATCATCACGACAAACAGGAACAGCACCATCACAGCCCCGACATAGACCAGCACCAGAACGATCGCCAGGAATTCTGCCCTGAGCAAAATCCAGATGGCGGCGGCCTGAAAGAAGGCCAGCACCAGGTACAAAACGGCATACACCGGGTTGCGCGCAGTGATCACCCTAAATGCCGCAAATAGCAACACAATCGAGAAGAAATAAAAGAGACCGGTCTTGACGTCCATGTAGCGTTACTTTTTTTCAGGGGTGTTGGGGTTGGATCGGGTCAACTGATCGCTAGCGGTATTTGGCGTCGGCCGCTCTGGCCGCCGCGATCTTCGACTCGTATCGGTCGCCCACCGCCAACAGCATGTCTTTGGTGAAATACAGATCGCCAGGGGCTTCACCGTGGTACTCCAAAATGGACGTTTCCACAATCGAGTCGACCGGGCAACTCTCCTCGCAAAAGCCACAAAAGATGCATTTGTTCAGATCGATGTCGTAGCGCGTCGTGCGTCGGGAGCCATCGGCTCGCACTTCGGATTCGATGGTAATCGCCATCGCCGGACAGACGGCTTCGCACAATTTGCAGGCAATGCAACGCTCTTCACCGTTATCGTAGCGACGCAGCGCATGCAGTCCCCGAAATCTGGGCGATAAAGGGGTTTTTTCTTCCGGGTACTCAAGCGTAATTTTGCCGCTGAAAGCGTATTTGCCGGTCAGCATCATGCCTTTGAAAAACTCGGTCAGCATGAAACTCGACAAGAAATCCTTTAGCGAAAAAGAACCTTGGCCGGTTGCAGCAACAGCGCTTGAAGTTGGGGTAGACATAGACAACTCGAATTACTTCCAAATATTCCAGGGGGTCTGCATCCATACCCCCACCACAACCAGCCATACGAGGGTGACGGGTATGAAAATTTTCCATCCCAAACGCATGATCTGGTCATAGCGAAACCGTGGAAAAGTAACTCGCACCCAAATGAACACGGTGACGACCGCAAAGGATTTGAGGCCAAGCCAGATCCAGCCCGGAATCCAATTGAACAAGGCACTGTCGATAGGCGACAGCCAGCCGCCCAGGAACATGATCGTCGCCAGCACCGACACCAACCAAATATTGGCGTACTCAGCCATCTGGAACATGGCCCAGGACATGCCAGAGTACTCGACCATATGGCCAGCGACGATTTCCGACTCGCCCTCCACCACGTCAAACGGGAGACGATTGGTTTCTGCCAGTCCGGAAATGAAATAGACAACAAATATGGGCAGAAGCGGCAACCAGTTCCAGGACAGGAAGTTAAGTCCCATTTGCGCGAACTGACCTCTGCCCTGCCCGGTGACAACGTCGGTCAGGTTCAAACTGGCCGACACCATGAGCACCACCACCAGGCAAAAACCCATCGCAATCTCATAGCTCACCATTTGGGCCGAGGCCCGCAAGGCTCCCAAAAACGGGTACTTGGAATTGGACGACCAGCCAGAGATGATTACGCCATACACCTCCATCGACGTGATGGCCATCAGAAACAACAAGCCGGCGTTAAGATTGGCCAGAGCAATCTCCGGACCAAACGGAACAACCACCCAAGCCGCCATTGCAGGCATGACGGTCATCACTGGACCGAGATAAAACAGAAATTTATCCGCCGCGGCGGGTCGGAGAACTTCCTTGGTCATGAGCTTAAGTGCGTCGGCGATCGGTTGCAGCAGGCCCCAGGGTCCGACACGATTGGGTCCCAGGCGGATTTGCGCCCAGCCCAGCAATTTTCGCTCATACAGCGTGGTGTAGGTCACAGCGCCCATCACCAGCATGAGGACCAGAACAATCTTGACCAGTGCCCAAAGCACCGGCCAAGCGATGCCTGACCACCAGGGTGCGTCGAGAAGACCTTGACCTAAGGCGAAAACGGTATCAATCACGCTGCAACCTCCTGCGCCGCTTTTGCATGTCGCGCATCTGCTGTCAGCTGTAAGCTGGTTGCACGGCGAACGATGCTGTCCAATGCGTAGATACTTGCCACCACTGGCGCCTGCGTTGCGGGCGTGAGATCGATACGGGCTAGCGTCGCATTGCTCAACAACTCTGCGGATACCTGCAACTTGTCCTTCGACGTCAGGCCGGACACCTGATCAAGCACCGCGTCCGAAGAATCGAACGCAAAGCCCGGCAAGTTCAGCAAATTGGCCAGCACGCGCAAGACTTTCCACGCTGGTCGGGTTTCACCCAGCGGCTTGACGACTGCATGAAAACTTTGTACCCGCCCCTCGGCGTTGACAAAAGTGCCTGAAGTCTCTGTAAAAGGAGCAATCGGCAGCAGAACATCACTGAACGCCATATTCGATTTGAAAGGGCTTAGTGTGACAACCATTTCAGCTTTCGCCAATGCATCCACGATCGACTTACCGGTTGCCGAATCAAATTCAGGCTCACAATTCAATAGCAAGACTGCCTTGAGAGAGCCGCCCAACATCTGGCCGGCGTTCATGCCATCGGCGCCTGGTAACGCACCCGCCAGCTGCGCGCCGACTGTGTTGGCGGCTTCGGTCAGATAGCCTACCGTTGCACCGGTTTGCGCGCCAATCCAGTTGGCAAGCGCCAGCAGACTGGAAGACCGGGCGTGATGCGCGGCTGCATTCCCTAGCAAAATAGCCTTGCGCTCGCCGCTCAACAAGGACTGCGCCATGGCTCTGGCTGCCTCGCTGACCACACCTTGCGCTGGTGGCGCAACACCTTTGTCGGCCGCCACTGCAGCGGCAACGTCAGTCAGCGCCTGCACCCAGTCACTGCTGTCACGCAACATCGTGTTGGCTAGCGGCATGGCCCAATCTTCTGCGACCGATTGAATGGCATTCACCGAACACCCCTTGCGGGCGGCCTGCCTGATTCTCTGAGCAAACAAGGGATGGTCCTTGCGCAAACTGGAGCCCACAACCAGCACGCACTGCAGTTCGGACAGGGACGCAATCGACGTTCCCAAATGACGAATGCCTTCGGTTACCGGGAACTCGGCATTGCGCAGCCGGTAATCGACATTGTTGCTGCCTAAACCGCGCATCAGGGTGCTGGCAAGACTCAGTTCTTCGAGTGTGCAGTGCGGGCTGACCAGCGCCCCCATGCTGGCGGCGCCATGGTCAGATTTGATCTGCTTCAAACCATTGGCCACGTACTCCAATGCAATTTGCCAATCGACCGACTTCCACACACCGCCCTGCTTGAGCATAGGTGCTGTGAGACGCTCCTCGCTGTTCAACGCCTCATAGGAGAATCGGTCGCGGTCGGCAATCCAGCATTCGTTGACAGCCTCGTTTTCCAGCGGCACCACACGCATGACCTTGTTGTTCTTGACCTGCACAATCAAGTTGGCACCGGTCGAGTCGTGCGGGCTGATTGACTTGCGCCGCGACAATTCCCAGGTCCGGGCACTGTATCGGAATGGCTTGCTGGTCAGGGCACCGACCGGGCAGATGTCGATCATGTTGCCGGACAGTTCGGAATCAATCGACTGACCAATAAAGGTTTCGATCTCGGCGTGCTCACCTCGATGCGACATGCCCAGTTCCATCACGCCCGCCACCTCCTGGCCAAAACGTACACAGCGCGTGCAGTGAATGCACCGGCTCATCTCCTGCATCGAAATCAGGGGGCCGACGTCCTTCACCGTAACAACCCGCTTCTCTTCCTCGTAACGAGAAGCAGAAGCGCCGTAACCCACTGCCAAATCCTGCAATTGACACTCGCCGCCCTGGTCGCAAATGGGGCAGTCCAGGGGGTGATTGATGAGCAGGAATTCCATCACCGACCGCTGCGCCTTGATCGCCTTGTCGCTTTTGGTCCGTACGACCATTCCCGGCGCTACTGGCGTGGCACAGGCCGGCATCGGTTTGGGCATTTTCTCCACATCCACCAGGCACATGCGACAACTTGCCGCCAGGCTGAGCTTTTTGTGATAACAAAAATGCGGGATATACGTGCCTGCCTTTTCAGCGGCATGCATGATCGTGCTGCCTTCAAGAATGTCTAACTTCTTGCCGTCGAGTTCGATTTCAATCATCTTGGGCTGCTCGCTCAGGCGTAGGCCGGGACCATGCAGGTCTTATGCTCTACGTGATATTCAAATTCATGTCGGAAGTGCTTGATCATGGCCCGCACCGGCATCGCAGCGGCATCGCCCAGAGCACAAATAGTTCGGCCCTGAATGTCGTCGGACACTGAATTCAGCAAGTCGATGTCAGTCGGTCGTCCGTGCCCGTTTTCAATTCGGTCGACTATGCGCCACATCCATCCGGTTCCTTCACGGCATGGGGTGCACTGGCCGCACGATTCATGCATGTAGAAATAGCTCAAACGCTGCAGGCTCTTGACCATGCAACGGCTGTCGTCCATCACAATCAAGGCGCCAGAGCCCAGCATCGAGCCGGCCTTGGCGATGGAATCGTAGTCCATGGTGCAGTCCATCATGATGTCGGCCGGCAAAACTGGCGACGACGAACCGCCGGGAATCACGGCCTTGAGTTGGCGACCCTTGCGCACGCCGCCGGCAATCTCCAGCAATTTTGCGAACGGTGTCCCCATCGGCACTTCGTAATTGCCGGGTAGTTCCACATCGCCACTGACGGAATAGATCTTGGTGCCGCCATTGTTGGGCTTGCCACACTCGACATACGCTTGGCCACCATTGCGGAGAATCCATGGCACCGCGGCAAAAGTTTCAGTGTTGTTGATGGTTGTCGGTTTGCCGTACAGACCAAAGCTGGCGGGAAACGGTGGCTTATAGCGTGGTTGACCCTTCTTGCCCTCAAGCGACTCCAGCAACGCGGTCTCTTCACCGCAGATATAGGCGCCAAAACCATGTGCGGCGTGTAGCTGAAAGTGAAAATCACCGCCCAGAATATTGTTACCTAACAAGCCGGCGGCGCGCGCCTCCTCCAGCGCTTCCTCAAATCGGTCATAGCTCTTGAATATTTCGCCGTGGATGTAGTTGTAACCCACCGAGATACCCATGGCATAGGCGGCAATGATCATGCCTTCAATGACGATATGAGGATTGAACTGCAAAATATCGCGGTCTTTGCAGGTGCCGGGCTCTCCCTCATCCGAATTGCAAACCAGATACTTCTGACCGGCATACTGCCGTGGCATAAAGCTCCACTTGAGTCCAGTCGGAAAACCGGCACCGCCACGACCTCGCAGGGCAGACTCTTTGACGGTTGCAGTGACTTTGTCTGGCGCCAACCCTTCACCGCCGTCCTTGCCGAGAACCTTGCGCAGGGCGACATATCCACCGCGCGCCACATAGTCGGCCAAATGCCAGTTGGTACCGTTCAAGTCGGCCAGAATTTGAGGGCTGATGTGCCTGTCATGAAAGCAGGTCTGCACGCCGGTGGCCTGAAACTGGGCCAGCATTTTGTCAACCATCATTCTTTGTCCCCCGCCGTGCGCAGGCCATCCACCAGCTGATCGAGCTTGTCATTTGTCATGAAACTGCACATGGTCCGGTCATTCACCAGCAACACAGGTGAATCGGCACAAGCACCCAGACACTCACACTGCTGCAAAGTGAACATGCCGTCCGGCGTAGTCTCTCCCATACTGACACCCAACTTGTTCTCAAGGTGCTCCAGGGCTCGGCCTCCATCGCGCAACTGGCATGGCAAATTGGTGCAGACATTGAGCTTGTACTTGCCAACCGGCTGCTGGTTGTACATGTTGTAAAAGGTAGTGACTTCGTGCACGGCCATGGGTGCCATGCCCAGGTAGCCGGCCACCAGTTCCTCACTTTCAGTGCTGACGAAACCGGCTTCCTGCTGGACGATGGCCAGGCAGGCCATGACCGCGGACTGCTTCTGGTCTGGCGGGTACTTTGCGACTTCTTTGGCGAAGCGCGCTTTGGATTCTTCGGAAATCATCTATCAACTTCCCCAAACACTATATCCAACGAACCGATAATGGCCACCGCGTCGGCAATCATGTGCCCACGCCCCATCTCACCCAGCGCCGACAGATGAACGAAAGCGGGCGGGCGAATCTTCATGCGGTAGGGTTTGTTAGCCCCATCACTGACGATGTAGATGCCAAACTCGCCTTTGGGATGTTCTATGGTGGCGTAGGCTTCACCCTCGGGCACCGCAAAACCTTCAGTGAAGAGCTTGAAGTGATGAATCAGTTCTTCCATGTTGGACTTCATGGATTCACGGTTGGGTGGCGCAATTTTGTGATTGTCTGTAATGACCGGTCCCGGATTGACGCGCAGCCAATCCACACACTGCTTGATGATGCGGTTGGACTGATTCATCTCCTCCATGCGCACCAGATAGCGGTCATAGTTATCACCGGTCTTGCCGACCGGAATATCAAAGTCCAACCTGTCGTAGACCTCATAAGGCTGCTTTTTGCGCAAGTCCCAGGCAACACCCGAGCCACGCAGCATGGGACCGCTGAATCCCAGGCTCAATGCGCGCTCCGGCGAGACTACTCCGACACCCACCGAACGCTGCTTCCAGATTCGGTTGTCTGTCAAAAGCGTGTGGTATTCAGCCAGGTAAGTCGGGAAGCGTTGGGTGAAATCGTCGATGAAGTCCAGTAGACTGCCATCTCGATTGCGATTGAGCTTGTCGGTCGACTTGGCACTGCGAATCTTGTTCGGCTGGTACCTTGCCATGCTGTCCGGCAAATCCCGATAGACGCCGCCTGGACGAAAGTAGGCGGCATGCATTCGGGCACCGCTAACCGCCTCATACATGTCCAGCAGATCTTCACGTTCGCGAAAAGCGTACAGCATGACCGTCATCGCCCCGCAGTCCAGCGCGCCGGCGCCGATGCACAGCAAATGGTTGAGCAAACGTGTGATCTCGGAAAACATGACGCGGATGTATTGGGCGCGCAGCGGCACTTCCAGACCGAGCATCTTCTCCAGCGCCAGGCAATAGGCGCTCTCATTGCACATCATCGACATATAGTCGAGGCGGTCCATATAGGGCAGCACCTGGATATAAGTCTTGGTCTCAGCCAGCTTTTCGGTCGCACGATGCAACAGTCCGATGTGCGGATCGGCGCGTTGAATCACTTCGCCATCAAGCTCCAGTACCAGGCGCAAAACGCCATGCGCCGCCGGATGCTGAGGCCCGAAGTTGAGTGTGTAGTTTTTTATTTCAGCCATAACCAATGTGCCTAATGCAAACCTCCGTAATTTTCTTCACGGATGATGCGAGGTGTAATTTCACGTGGTTCAATCGTGACGGGCTGGTAGATGACGCGTTTTTGTTGTGCGTCATAGCGCATCTCGACATGGCCAGAGATTGGAAAGTCCTTGCGAAATGGATGCCCAATAAAACCGTAGTCGGTCAAAATGCGCCGCAAATCGGCGTGACCATCAAACACAATTCCGAACAAGTCGAAAGCCTCTCGTTCAAACCAGTTGGCCGAGCTCCAGACATCGCACAAGGAAGCGACCACTGGAAAATTATCGTCGGGTGCAAACACCTTAAGACGTACCCGCTGGTTCAGACCCACAGACAAAAGGTGACACACCACGCAGTATCGCAGCCCGCTCTGTGGTTCGTCCTTATAAGTTGAGTAGTCGACGCCACACAGATCCATCAATTGTTCAAAGCGGCAATTCGGATCGTCGCGCAGAATTTTGGCAACCTGGAGGTAATTTGCAGCATCGACGACGATCGTGAGTTCGCCCAGTTTGAGAACACTGCTAAGAGCTAGATCACCCAAGGCAGCCTCGACTTGAGCCTTGATGGTTTGCGGATTTACTGCGAACATTGTCATCGCCATTCCTTCAGGTGCGCGCAATGGTTTGGGTGCGACGAATCTTGCTCTGCAGCTGAATGATTCCATACAGCAAAGCCTCAGCGGTGGGCGGGCAGCCAGGCACATAGACATCCACCGGAACAATGCGGTCGCAACCTCGCACGACCGAATAACTGTAGTGGTAATAGCCACCACCGTTAGCGCACGAACCCATGGACAACACCCAGCGCGGCTCACTCATTTGGTCGTAGACCTTGCGAAAAGCCGGGGCCATTTTGTTGCACAGGGTTCCGGCCACAATGATCAAATCAGCCTGACGTGGGCTGGCACGAAAGACTTCGGCGCCAAAGCGACTGATGTCGTAACGGGCTGCCGCAGCTTGCATCATCTCCACCGCGCAACAGGCCAAACCGAAAGTCATGGGCCACAGCGAACCGGTCTTGGCCCAATTCACCACCGAGTCGTAACTGGTAGTGATAAAACCTTCTTTCAATACGCCTTCGATCATTGCATTACTCCCAGTCAAGGGCCCCTTTTTTCCATTCGTAAACAAAGCCGACGACGAGAATGGCCAAAAACACCATGACCGACCAAAAACCGAGCGCGCCAATATCTTTCAGCGACACAGCCCAAGGAAACAGGAATGCAATTTCGAGGTCAAACAGAATGAAGAGAATGGCCACCAAATAGTAGCGCACATCAAACTTCATGCGGGCATCTTCAAAGGCTTCGAAGCCGCATTCATAAGGGGAGTTTTTCGCCGGGTCCGGACGATTCGGACCGAGTATGTAACCTATCACTTGCGGTGCGATTCCGACACCGAGGCCAACCAAGATAAACAAAAGTACTGGCAGGTATTGTTCAAGGTTCATCGGACGATTCTGACCCAAGTTCTGGCTTGATGCTTTGATCCACATCAAGCGTGCTTATTTGGTGCCTTCGGCGAGACTCGAACTCGCACAGCTTTCGCCACTACCCCCTCAAGATAGCGTGTCTACCAATTTCACCACGAAGGCGGCTTTCAGATGTCTGGATTGCATGAGGCACCTTGCGGTTTTGGCTTTCAAGACAGCGCAGAGTTTACCCTGAAATGACAGCAAGACCGTCCGCAATCACGCAATATCAGCAGCAATTATTTGGACGGTATTTGGGCTGCGCCGGAGGCCGGTGCGGCAGGCACAACAACCGCCGGTGCCGGCGCTGTGACCGCAGCGCCTTCAAGCACGCTGCCTGAACCGGCAGCCGGACGAGCAGCGCCAAAATACGCCAGCAAGAGAGTGCAAGCAAAGAACAGCGTCGCCAATACTGCGGTTGTCCGTGAAAGAAAATTTGCACTGCCACTGGCGCCAAACAGACTGCCAGAACCGCCGCTGCCAAAAGCGGCACCCATATCGGCCCCTTTGCCATGCTGCACCAGGATTAGCCCGATCATCGCGACCGCAGTAATCATCTGTACAGCAAGAAGAATGGTTAGAAAAACGCTCATCAAATACTCCTAAATATGCAGCAGCCGATGCTCTAAATCAAAGGGCAGAAGCAATAATCGATAAAAAATCGGGGGCTTTCAGCGAGGCACCACCCACCAGGCCACCATCAATGTCGGGCTGCGCCAGCAACTGGGCGGCGTTGGCCGCATTCATGCTGCCTCCATAGAGAATATGAATGCGATCCGCCTGCGCCGATGCCGCCTTCAACTGCGCACGCAACACCGCGTGCACTTGTTGCGCCTGCTCGGTGCTGGCCGTCTTGCCGGTGCCAATCGCCCACACCGGTTCATACGCCACGACAATTTCACTGATGCAGTGTCCATTGGCATGAATCACTGCAGCCAGTTGGCGCTTGACCACTTCTTCTGTCTTGCCCGCTTCGCGTTCGGTTAAGGTCTCGCCAACACACACGATGGGCGTGATACCGCAGGACAGAGCGCGCTGCGCTTTGGCAGCAACCAGGGCATCGGTCTCAAAGTGATATTGCCGCCGCTCGGAGTGGCCGACCAGCACATAGCGCACGTCAAATTCTTTCAGCATCGCGCTTGAAAGTTCCCCGGTAAAAGCACCTCGCTCATGTTGGGAAACGTCCTGCGCGCCGAGCTCAATCGCGCTACCCACCAGCAACGCTTGCATTTGCGCCAGATAGACTGAAGGTACACAAAGTGCCACCTGACATGCAGGCGCTCCCAAACCAGTCAACAGGCCACTCACCAAAACTTCATTGGCCGCCAGACTGCCGTTCATTTTCCAGTTGCCTGCGATCAGCTTTTTTTTCATACCTCACCCCAAGTCAAAACAATTTTTCCGACATGCCGGTTGGACTCCATCAAGGCATGCGCCCTGAACGCATCGTGGGCTGCAAACGTGCTGTGAATCACTGGCTTGATGCTGCCAGACTCAATCAGCGGCCAAACATTTTTCAGACACGCCTGGGCGATCGCTGCCTTGAAGGCAATGGGCCGTGGCCGCAAAGTAGATCCGGTCACTGTCAGGCGTCGACGCAACACAAGGCCCGCATTGATGTCACTCTTGATACCGCCCTGCACCGCGATGATGACCAGGCGGCCATCTTCACTCAGACACTCGATTTCCTTCGCGACATAGCTGCCAGCCACCATGTCAAGAATCACGTTGACTCCCTGCCCGAGCGTCAATCGCCTGACCTCGTCCTGAAAATCGTGAGTCTTGTAGTTGATCGCATGATCGGCACCCAGCGCCAGGCAAGCGGCGCATTTTTCATCGCTACCTGCCGTCACTATCACCTGCGCGCCCATTGCCTTTGCCAATTGGATGGCGGTCACGCCAATGCCGCTGGAGCCACCCTGGATCAACAGCGTCTCACCTATTTGCAGACGTGCCCGGTCAAAAACATTGCTCCAGACGGTAAAAAAAGTCTCTGGCAAAGAGGCCGCCTCAACATCGGTCAGGCCCCTTGGCACTGGCAAACACTGCCCTATCGGCGCAACGCAGAATTCAGCATAACCGCCGCCCGCAACCAATGCGCAGACGCGCTCACCCAGCTTGAAACCAAACTGCGCCAGCTCTTTCAGATCGCCTTGCTCTATTACCCCCGCCACTTCAAGCCCCGGAATATCCGAGGCGCCAGGCGGCACCGGGTAATTGCCCGTGCGCTGCAAAACGTCCGGCCGGTTCACGCCACTGGCCGACACCCGAATGAGCAACTCACCAGCGGTTGGGCGCGGCATCGGGCGTTCGCCCAAACGCAAAACGTCGGGCGCTCCAAAAGAACTTATTTCGATAGCTTTCATGGCAGTTTCAATCGATGGCATCTTTGCGCGCGCGAGCCGCCATCAATTTCATGGCAATCAGGCGTGATGGTCGGAGCCATTCTGGGCCGGACGGTCCAGTAAGACCTTCATGGACAACTTGATGCGGCCTTTTTCATCCGTTTCCATGACCTTGACCTTGACGATCTGGCCCTCACTCAGGTAATCAGAAACCTTTTCTACACGCTCGTGCGCAATCTGACTGATATGCAACAGGCCGTCCTTGCCGGGCAGAAGGTTAACCAGTGCGCCAAAGTCCAGAATCTTGGTGATTGGGCCTTCGTAAATCTTGCCAATTTCAACTTCTGCCGTGATCTGCTCGATACGGCGTTTGGCTTCCTCAGCCTTGGCTGGGTCAGCCGAGGCGATGGTGATGGTGCCGTCCTCGTCGATGTTGATCTGGGTACCGGTTTCCTCGGTCAATGCACGGATCACTGAGCCGCCCTTGCCGATCACATCACGAATCTTGTCGGGATTGATCTTCATGGTGAACAGGCGCGGCGCAAAGCTGGACACCTCGGTCTTGGCCTCGGCCATCGCTTCCTGCATCTTGCCCAGAATATGCATTCGGGCCTCCTTCGCCTGGGCCAAGGCAACTTGCATGATTTCCTTCGTGATGCCCTGGATTTTGATGTCCATCTGCAACGCAGTAATGCCGTTGGTGGTACCCGCCACCTTGAAGTCCATGTCGCCCAGGTGATCTTCGTCACCCAAAATGTCGGTCAACACGGCAAACCTGTTTTCTTCCTTGATCAGACCCATGGCGATACCAGCCACGTGCGCCTTGATCGGCACGCCGGCATCCATCAACGACAGGCAGCCGCCACACACGGAAGCCATTGACGAGGAGCCATTGGACTCGGTGATCTCGCTCACCACACGCATGGTGTACGGAAAATCTTCCTTTGACGGCAGTACCGCTATCAGGGCACGTTTGGCGAGGCGGCCGTGACCGATTTCGCGCCGCTTTGGCGTGCCGACACGACCGGTTTCACCGGTGGCAAAAGGAGGCATGTTGTAGTGCAGCAAGAAGCGGTCTTCATACTCGCCGGCCAGTGCGTCGATACGCTGCGCATCGCGCTCGGTGCCCAGCGTGGTCACCACCAGCGCCTGAGTTTCACCACGCGTGAACAGGGCCGAGCCGTGGGTTCGCGGCAGCACGCTGTTGCGGATTTCGATGGCGCGCACGGTGCGCGTGTCGCGGCCATCAATGCGAGGTTCCCCGGCCAGAATCTGGCTTCGAACAATCTTGGCTTCGATGTCGAACAACATGCCCTCGACAGCGACGCCATCAAACTCGACACCTTCTGTTTTCAACCCAGCCATCACGGCTGCATAGGCAGTGCGGCAAGCCTGGGTACGGGCCTGTTTGTTCCGAATTTGGTAGGCGGCTGCCAGCTTGTCGCCAGCCAGCGCACCGACCTTGGCGATCAGCGGTTCGTTCTTGGCAGGGGCTTTCCAGTCCCATACCGGCTTGCCGGCGTCGCGCACCAGTTCGTGAATCGCGTTGATGGCGATATTGCCCTGCTCGTGACCGAACACCACGGCGCCAAGCATGATTTCTTCACTCAACTGCTTGGCTTCAGATTCCACCATCAATACAGCGGCCTCGGTACCAGCCACCACCAGATCGAGGACCGAATCCTTGCGCGCGGTCTGACCCGGGTTCAGCACATATTCACCATTGATGTAGCCAACACGGGCGGCGCCGATTGGGCCACTGAACGGAATGCCGCTGACCGACAGAGCGGCACTGGTGGCGATCAGGGCGGCGATGTCGGCATCAACTTCCGGGTTCAGGGACAGCGTGTGCACCACCACATGCACTTCGTTGAAAAAACCTTCTGGAAACAAGGGGCGAATGGGGCGGTCAATCAGGCGGCTGGTGAGTGTTTCAAACTCGCTGGGACGGCCCTCGCGCTTAAAGAAACTGCCAGGAATTTTGCCTGCGGCATAGGTCTTTTCAAGGTAGTCCACAGTCAGCGGAAAGAAGTCCTGCCCGGCTTTGCCTTCAGTTTTGCCGACGACAGTTGCCAACACCACGGTACCGTCCATGTCCAGCAGCACGGCGCCATTGGCTTGGCGGGCGATTTCGCCGGTCTCCATGGTGACCGTGTTCTGACCCCATTGGAAAGTTTTCGTTACTTTGTTGAATATGCTCATATTTTTCTCCTGGTCAATATGGGAAGTGCAGGCCACCTCGCCCGAGCCCGGATTCGGCATCACAGAACACGATGCCATTCCAGAGAAATTCGAACCAAATTACTCTGGAATGACACAGCTTCGCTCTGTTTTTGCCTGCTCCGAAGTAAAAAACGCCTGAGCTAGCTCACTAACTCAGGCGTTCATCATTCAATCACCACTTACTTGCGCAGACCCAACTTGGTAATCAGCGCGGAGTAACGGTCGGCATCTTTGGATTTCAGGTAGTCCAGCAGTTTGCGACGACGGCTCACCATGCGCAACAGGCCACGGCGACCATGGTGGTCTTTGGCGTGGGTCTTGAAGTGCGGGGTGAGTTCGTTGATACGGGCCGTCAATAGTGCCACTTGCACTTCGGGGCTGCCTGTGTCTCCGGCCTGGCGAGCGTTGTCTTTGACGACAGCGGCTTTGATACTGGATGCGATCATGTCAATTTCCTGTGTATAGTGAACTTGCGTCAGGCGCTGGAACTGCCCCTGACGTGCGCTTATGCAATGTGCAAAGCCTGACGATTATAGCTCGTCCCCAGGCTACGCGCACTTTTTGTCGCTTCGCCAACGGCTAACCAGGGGCATTCCCAGCCTCCCGGTGGAGCCAGTTCCGCAGCCGTTCCACACCCGCCACCAGCCGCTGCGTGTCCTTTGAAGCAAAGCACCAACGCAGCCAGCCGCGCGCCTCAGGAGCAAAGGCGTCACCTGGCGCCAGACCCAAACCCGCCTCCAACACCAGCCGTTTGGCGGTCGCCAGTGAATCATCGAAGCCCGCCATCCGGAAAAAAGCATACATGCCACCGCGTGCCGGTGCCACCTCCACTCCTGGAATCGTCCGCAACATAGGCACCAGCGTGTCACGGCAGGCCTTCAGATGCGCCACCGCCCGGGGCGTGACTTCATCGCATCGATTCAAGGCCACCACACCCGCGCGCTGCGTGAAGACACTGGCGCACGAGGTATTGAACTCGATCAACTTTCCCATGTGGTGGGTCATGGATGGGGGCATCACCAGCCAGCCGAGCCGCCAGCCCGTCATCAGAAAACTCTTGGAAAAACTGTGCACCACCACAAGGCGATCTTCGGTCGACGCGACATCCAGGAAACTCGGAGCGCAGCCGTTGGTGGTTGCTTCGTAGTAGAGCCTTTGGTACACCTCGTCCGCCAATATCCAGGTGCCGGTGACACGGCAATGATCCACGATGCGCTGCTGTTCATCTCGCGTGAGCGTCCAGCCGGTCGGGTTGTTCGGGGCATTGATGATCAACACCTTGGTCGAATGGGTAACGGCTTTCAGCAGCGCACTCATGTCGAGCGTCCAGGCGCCATCCACCGGCGCCAATGCCACACACTTGACATGGGCACCCATGATGGCGGGCTGTGCCGTCAGGTTGGGCCACACCGGGGTCACGGCCACCACCTCGTCTCCCGCATCGACCAGCTGTTGTACCGCCAGCATCAAGGCGTTGACGCCACCGCTGGTGACAGCGATACGGTCCACTCCGATGGGGCCGTGGCGCGCGCTCATGTAGCTGGCGATCGAGGCGCGCAGTTCAGGCAAACCCAGGTTGTGGGAATAAAAGGTTTCGCCGCGCTGCAAGGACTCAATGGCCGCTTGCCGAATGAAATCGGGCGTCACTTCGTCGCTTTCGCCAAACCAGAAGGCCAGCACATCGCTGCGCCCCATGCCGGCGTTGGCGACTTCGCGGATTCTGGATTCTTCGAGGTTCTGGATGACTTGACGCATGGCTGTCTCAGGTTGGTGATTCGTTACAGTACCGGACGCTGCATTTTGCAGGTGGTAGCTTGTTCGGCACGGGCCGCCGTTATGGTCCTGATGACGCGAAAACCGTAGCCCGAGCCTTCCACGTCAAACTTGACACCGGGGGCACCCATCCGGTCCATCACGCCCACCATCAGCGCTTGCTGGAACTGGTGATCAGTCGCTCGCATCATCCCACTTTGTGAGCTCAATGTGACCCTGACTCGCTCCAACTGGTTGGCGACTGCGATTGAATTCGTCGTTCCCGCTTTTTCAATCGCCCGCACCAGAGACTCCACCATCAGTTGCATGCGCATGTGAACGTAATCATCGGCCGGATTAGGGTAACGCTGGCGAAACGATTGGTAGAAAGCTTCACTTTGTGCGCCATGTACATTGGGTAACCATTCGGCCACCGCCACCACTTTGCCAACGCCTGCGTCACCCATCGCAGCAGGTGCACCCAACGCGTTGCCGTAGAAGGTGTAGAACTTGCCGTCAAAGCCGACCTCTTTCGCGGCCCTCACCAGCAGCGTCAGGTCGTTGCCCCAATTGCCGGTGATAACTGCCTGGGCGCCACTCGCCTTGATTTTGGAGGCATAGGGCAAAAAGTCCTTGACGCGTCCCATCGGGTGCAACTCATTGCCCACAATCTGCATATCCGGACGCTGCACCGCCAACTGCCGCTTCGCCTCACGCAACACTGCCTGGCCAAAGCTGTAGTCCTGCCCTATCAGGTAGACGCTTTTCACGGCACTGTCATCGCGAATCACATCCATCAACGCGGCCAAGCGCATATCGGCATGGGCATCAAATCGAAAGTGCCAGAAACTGCATTTCTCATTGGTCAAAATGGGGTCGACAGCCGAGTAGTTCAAAAACAATACGCGCTTGTCCGGTTCACGTTCATTGTGCTTGTTGATGGCGTCGATCAGGGCCGCTGCTGTGGCCGACGAATTGCCTTGCAGCACAAACTGCGCGCCGTCGTCTATCGCCGACTTGAGTGCCGACAAGGCTTCTTCGTTCTGGCCTTTGCTGTCATAGCGCTCAAGGACCAACGGGCGACCGCCGCCAGCGTCACTGCCCGACCCCGCGAGCTTGACACCGCCACGTTCGTTAACACGCTCCACGGCCCAGATCAAGTTGCGAAACACGGCCTCGCCCGTGTTGGCAAACGAACCACTCAAGCTCTCAATCATGGCGAGTTTGATAGTAGGCACCGGCGCCGCCTGGGCGAGCACAAATGTCGGCACACATAGCGCCACCGCCAGCAATTTCAAGACCTGGCGATGAAGAATAAACATATTGGAATCTCTCTTGAAATGGGACACTTCACTCGCAGATTCGGTGCAGGCGGCAGTTCATGTCGAACGCCGCGCAGTGTACAAGGAGTCAACTCATGTTTTATGCCACCACCCCCGCCAGTCTTCACCGTCAACTCTTTTCACCGGCCGGTCGCTCGCTGGAACGTTTCCTCTCTGAAGCGCAACTGGCAGTTCGTCAAAAGTCGTGCGTTATGGAGCAAGATGACAAGTCCTACACCTTGTCCTTCGATGTTCCCGGCATTGCCAAAGACCAGTTGAACATCAGCATTGAAGGTGCCATCGTGCGCATTGCCAGCAAAGATGGTGCGCCACGTCAATATCAGCAAGCTTATGAGTTGCCGCAAGACATTGACGTCGCTGGCAGCGAAGCCAAACTGGAACACGGCGTATTAACGCTCAAACTCGGCAAAGTAGTGCCACTGAGCCGCGTCACAGAATTGCCCATTCAGTGATTTTTACAAGGCATCCAGTGACCAGCGGGGTTTGACGTCAAAAGCGTAAACCTCACTGGCAGTCTGTTGACCTGACTGCAACCGCATGGCGGCTGCCATGGCAATCATGGCGCCGTTGTCGGTACACAGATGAAGCTCGGGGTAATGCACCCGTACCTCGCGTTTGGCGCACACTGAATTGAGCCGTTCACGCAGCATCCGGTTGGCGCCGACACCACCGGCAACTACCAGGCGTTTTAGATTCGTCTGAGTCAGTGCCGCCAGCGACTTCTTCACCAGCACTTCCACAATCGCCGCCTGAGTAGACGCCGCCAGGTCAGCAAGCACACGGTTCGGCAAAGCTTCCACAGTACTGCCTTGGGATAGCGCCAGCTTCCTGGCTTGCACCATCACCGCTGTTTTCAAGCCAGCAAACGAAAAATCAAGGTTGCCACTTTTCAGCAAGGGACGCGGCAGCTTGTACGCTTCCGGATTGCCGCTCCCGGCCAGTCTGGAGAGTGCCGGACCGCCCGGATAACCCAATCCCAGTAACTTGGCCGACTTGTCAAAAGCCTCACCAGCAGCATCGTCAATCGTCTCACCCAAAATTGTGTAACAGCCAACGCCTTCGACCCGCATCAATTGCGTGTGACCACCTGACACCAGCAGCGCCACAAAGGGAAACTCGGGTGGATCGGCACTCAGAAAAGGCGACAGTAAATGTCCCTCCAGATGATGCACACCCAGCACCGGCTTCTTCAGCGCTGCACCCAGCGCGCAGGCCACGCCGGCGCCTACCAGCAAGGCGCCCGCCAGACCAGGGCCGCGGGTAAAGGCCACCACATCAATGTCTGACAGGTTTCGGTTCGCGACTGTCAGCACCTGCTCGGTCAGTGGCATTACCCGGCGAATATGGTCGCGACTGGCCAGTTCCGGCACCACACCGCCATAGGCCTGATGCATCTCGATCTGGCTGTACAAGGCGTCGGCCACGAGCACCGGTAATTCGCTGCCCCGCACTTCGACCAGGGCGACTCCCGTTTCGTCACACGAGGACTCAATACCCAACACCTGCAAGGTTTTTGCCATAAGCTTGAGTTTAGGGGATGCCTCCCACCCCAAAAAGCAACCTCACCACCAGCATAGCGGCGCCGAAAATGGAATAATCGCGTTATCGACCCTTAAGGATTCTAAAAATGAGTGATACACAACAGCGCATAGCCGAACTGGTGAAATCCAGCCCGGTAGTTCTTTTCATGAAGGGCAGCGCCAGCTTCCCACAATGTGGCTTTTCCGGTCGTGCGATCCAGATTTTGCAGTCCTGCGGCGTGGATCTCAAGACACTGAAGACCCTGAACGTGCTGGAGGACGAGGAAATTCGTAACGGCATCAAGCAATACAGCAACTGGCCCACCATTCCCCAGCTTTATGTCAACGGCGAGTTCATTGGTGGCTCGGACATCATGATGGAAATGTACGAAAACGGTGAACTGCAGCAAGCCTTGTCGGCCAAGGTCTGACGACCCACGCAGAGTCGTCCAACGCCACTAACGGGTGGCCTGGTCTCAGGCTGGAGTAAATTCCCAGCGCTTTTTCGCACCCAGTACCGCGTTGGGGTAAGGTGACATGCCGCGTGAGCCGTTATAGCGACCCAGCGCCAGAAACAAATTGCCATTTTCCCGGTCCAGGTAGTGGCGCAGAATCACGCAGCCAAAGCGCAGATTGGTCTGCATGTGAAACAACTTGGCGGCATCGCCATCGCCCAGAACCCGGGTCCAGAACGGCATCACCTGCATGTAGCCGCGTGCGCCGACACGACTCACCGCAAATTTTCGGAAGTTGCTTTCGACCTGGACCAATCCCAGCACCAAGGAGGTCTCCAGCCCGGCGCGCTTGCTTTCGTACCATGTGGTTTGTAAAAATTCCTTACGAACATTCCAGTCCGGTTTTTGTCGCTTGAGGCGCTCGCTCATGGCGCCCAACCAGCGCAGGTACTTGAGACGGGACTCGGTGTCCGCGAACTCCGGCATCGGTGGGGCGCTGTTGGCAACGGCTGAACTCAAGGCGGTGCGCACCGAATCCACCAGTGGCTCTTCCACCTGCGCACCGGCAGCGGCGCGCTCATGGATGAACAGCATGCCAATCCCTGAAAGTAGCGGAAAAAAGCAGGCTCTCCTGGAAAGCATGGCAGCCGCGACCGGCAAGTTCATGCCTTCAGTTTGGACAAAATCAGGCCAAGGATTTCTGCCACAGGCACTGCCGTTGCAGCCGTATCGCGACGATGCTGGTATTCGACATTTCCTTCTTTCAAGCCACGATCACCCAAGGTGACGCGGTGCGGCACACCGATCAACTCCCAGTCGGCAAACATCGCGCCAGGGCGTTCACCGCGGTCATCCAGCATGACATCAACACCAGCGGCCAGCAGTTCGCCATAAAGCTTGTCAGCGGCTGCTTTGACATCCGCAAAGCGGTCTGGACTGATCGGGCACAACACCACGGTAAAAGGCGCCAACGCGTCGGGCCAGATGATGCCGCGCTCGTCATGGTTTTGTTCAATGGCAGCAGCCGGAAGACGCGTGATGCCAATGCCGTAACAACCCATTTCCATGAACTGCGGCTTGCCGTTGAGGTCCAGGAAGGTGGCGTTCATGGCCTGGCTGTATTTGGTGCCGAGATAAAACACATGGCCGATCTCAATTCCGCGCTCTATAGCCAGCACGCCCTGGCCATCCGGCGACGCGTCGCCGGCCACAACGTTGCGCAGATCTGCCACCAGCGATGGCTCCGGCAGGTCCCGTCCCCAGTTGACGCCGGTGATGTGGAAGTCGGGCTCGTTGGCACCGCAAATCCAGTCATGCATCATCGCCACTTCGCGATCCACCACGAACTGGACCGGCTTCTTCAATCCGATCGGTCCCAAATAGCCTGGCTTGCAGCCAAAGTGATCCTCAATTTCAGTTACCGTAGCAAAACGGAAGCCGACATCGAGCCCAGGCACTTTGTTGGTCTTGACCTCATTCATATCATGATCGCCACGCAACAGCAGTAGCCAGATTTGGGTTTTGACAATCTCGCCTTCCTTGTTCAGCATGTCGGTCGCCAGCACCAGCGACTTGACGGTGTTTTGCAATGGCACATTCAATAATTCGGCCACATCGGCACAAGTGCTTTTACCCGGTGTCGCAGTCTTTGCTAAAGCTCGCGTGGGAGCTTTTCGCGGCCCGGTGGGGGCCCGCGCTTCAGCTTTTTCCATATTCGCCGCATAGTCGCTATCGGGGCAATACACAATGGCATCCTCGCCAGTGGCGGCAATGACTTGAAACTCCTCGCTTAAATCGCCGCCAATGGCACCGCTGTCCGCTGCCACGGCACGGTAGCTCAGCCCAAATCGATCGAATATCTTGCGGTATGCCTGTGCCATCACTTGGTAACTGGCCTTGGCAGACGCCTGATCACGGTCAAAACTGTAGGCGTCCTTCATGATGAACTCGCGCCCGCGCATCAGACCAAAGCGGGGGCGGCGTTCATCGCGGAATTTGGTCTGGATCTGGTAAAAGTTTTTTGGCAACTGCTTGTAACTTTTGATCTCCTGGCGCGCGATGTCGGTCACCACTTCCTCGCTGGTCGGTTGCACCACAAAATCACGATCATGGCGGTCCTTGATGCGCAGCAGCTCAGGCCCCATTTTGGTAAAGCGCCCGCTCTCTTGCCATAACTCAGCAGGTTGCACCACCGGCATGCTCAGTTCCACCGCACCGGCGAGGTTCATCTCTTCGCGCACGATAGCCTCTACCTTGCGCACCACACGCAGCCCCATGGGCATCAGGCTGTAAATGCCGGCACCCAGTTTTTTGATCATTCCGGCACGCAGCATCAGCTTGTGACTGACCACCTCGGCGTCCGCCGGTGCTTCTTTGAGGGTGGATATAAAAAATTGGGAAGCTTTCATGGCAAGGCTCTGGGAATTACGAATGGACTAAGGGCTACGCCCCTTGATGCGCAGCGCTTGCTGTGCATAATGGAAGCAGTTTAAGAATTGGGGTTTGATTATGCTTGACCGGGACGGCTTTAGGCCCAACGTCGGCATCGTCCTGCTCAACCAGAAAAATCAGGTGTTCTGGGGCAAGCGAATTCGTACCCACTCCTGGCAGTTTCCGCAGGGTGGCATTGATCGGGGTGAAACCCCCGAGCAGGCCATGGTTCGCGAACTGCACGAGGAAGTGGGGCTCTATCGAGAGCACATTCGCATTGTTGCCCGCACCCGAGACTGGTTGCGCTACGAGGTGCCGGACAGATACATTCGCCGCGACGCGCGCGGCCATTACAAAGGCCAGAAGCAGATCTGGTTTTTGCTGCAGCTATTAGGCCACGATTGGGATTTGAACCTGCGTGCCACTGACCACCCCGAGTTTGATGCTTGGCGCTGGAACGACTACTGGGTGCCACTGGACGCAGTGGTAGAGTTCAAGCGCGGTGTCTATGAAATGGCGCTGACCGAGCTGGCTCGCTATTTGCCGAGAAACGAACACAGAAACCGGTTTTTGCGACAGGGTATGCGTCCGATGGATCAAGACCTGTCACACGAGGCCATGCCCGGCACTGACTTTGCGCCGACACATGAAACGGCATTCGCGCCTTATCTGAACGCCGGAAACTGCGCAGATAAGCCCGAGAATACGGACGAAGTTTGAAAGGTTTTTTTCAGACCCAATTCGAATAAATTGCAGAGTTACCGGGTCAGCACCAGATTGTCCCGGTGCACCATTTCGGCCTCGGCGACATAACCCAGTAGTTTTTCAAATTCGCCTGATGGTTTGCGGCAGATGAGTCGCGCCTCGGCACTGGCATAGTTGGCCAGCCCGCGTGCCATCTCGATACCACTTGCATCACGGATAGCGATCACGTCGCCGCGCGAAAAATCTCCGTCCACCGCCGTCATGCCGATCGGCAACAGGCTTTTGCCCTCGCCGCGCAACTTCGCGACGGCACCAGCATCCACCGTCACTGAGCCGCGCAACTGAAGGTGATCGGCGATCCACTGTTTGCGCGCCTGGATTTTTTGCGTCTGTGCCACCAGCAAGGTACCCATCGACTCCCCCTGAGTCAATCGAACCAGCACATCAGGCTCGCGTCCCCAGGCAATCACTGTGGAGGCTCCCGAGCCTGCAGCCCGCTTGGCTGCCAGTATTTTGGTGATCATGCCGCCACGCCCCAGGCTCGAACCGGCGCCGCCTGCCATCGCCTCCAGCGCCGCATCGCCGGCCTTGGCCTGACGAACAAACTGAGCGGCAGGATGTTTGCGCGGATCAGCGCTGTAAAGCCCTTTTTGATCGGTCAAAATGATCAGGGCATCGGCCTCTACCAAATTGGCTACCAGCGCGCCCAGGGTATCGTTGTCACCAAACTTGATTTCATCGTTAACCACGGTGTCGTTTTCGTTGATGACCGGCACGACACCCAGTTTGAGCAATGTCAGCAGAGTGGAGCGGGCGTTGAGGTAACGCTCACGATCGGCCAGGTCGGCGTGGGTCAGCAGCACCTGCGCACTGCCCAAACCGTTTTCGCGCAGCTTGGTTTCGTACACCTGCGCCAAACCCATCTGACCGACGGCCGCCGCCGCCTGCAATTCATGGATTGCGCGCGGTCGACTGCTCCAACCCAGGCGCTTCATGCCTTCGGCAATGGCACCGCTGGACACCATGATGACTTCACGCCCATCACGCACCAGCATCGACAGTTGGCGACACCACTCACCAATAGCCATCTCGTCGAGCCCACGACCCTCGTCGGTCACCAGACTGGATCCGACTTTGACAACGATGCGTCTTGCATCACGCAACACAAGCGAAGCAGTGTCCAGCATATAGGCGCTATTCGGAATCAGGTGCAAAGCGAGGATCGACCGCCTCAGGCGTCTGTTCAGCTTTCTGTTGCGCCTTGACGTGCTGGTAAATAATTTTGATCAGGGCTTCACAGCCCTCGCGTGTGAGTGCCGAAATCTCAAACACTGGCCCCTTGAACTTGAGCCGCTTGACAAAGTCCTTGACCAGTGCCGCACGCTGCTCCAACGGGATCATGTCCAGCTTGTTAAGAACCAGCCAGCGCGGTTTGGCATACAGCGCCGGATCGTATTTCTTGAGCTCATTGACAATCGCTTTGGCTTGCGCGACAGTGTCGACAGCCTCATCAAAAGGTGCCATGTCGATCACATGCAGCAGCAGTCGCGTGCGTTGCAAATGGCGAAGGAAGAGATGGCCCAAGCCAGCACCTTCAGACGCACCCTCGATCAATCCCGGCAGATCGGCCACCACAAAACTCTGTTCGGGACCGACACGCACCACCCCCAAATTGGGATGCAGAGTGGTGAACGGATAGTCGGCAATGCGCGGCCGGGCGTTCGAGATGGCAGTGATCAATGTGGATTTACCTGCATTGGGCATGCCCAGCAAGCCGACATCGGCCAGCACCTTCAACTCAAGTTTGAGATTGCGTTTTTCACCTGGCCAGCCCGGTGTTTTTTGCCGCGGCGCGCGGTTGATGGCGCTCTTGAAACGCAAATTTCCAAAACCCCCATCACCTCCTTTGGCAATGGTGATCACCTCACCGGGTGTCAGCAGTTCAAACAACACCTCACCGGTTTCAGCGTCGGTGATGATGGTGCCCACCGGCATTTTCAGGGTGATGTCATCGCCGGCCGCACCAAACATGTCGGAGCCCATGCCGTGTTCACCGCGCTTGGCGTCATGCCGTCTGGAAAAGCGAAAATCCACTAGCGTATTGAGGTTGGGATCGGCGACCGCAAAGACGTGGCCGCCACGACCACCATCGCCGCCGTTGGGGCCGCCAAACTCCTTGTATTTTTCATGCCGAAACGAGACGCAACCGGCGCCGCCATCTCCGGCAGAGATGTCGATATAGGCTTCGTCAACGAACTTCATGGTTTCAGGCTTTATAAACGAAAAACCCCGCGCAGTGCGCAGGGTTTCAATTGGGAGTGCCCAGCAAATTAAGCCGAGGTAATACTCACCGTCTGCTTGTTCGCTGCACCCTTGGTGGCAAACGTCACGTGACCATTAACCAGCGCAAACAAGGTGTGGTCCTTGCCAATGCCGACATTGGTGCCCGGATGGAACTTGGTGCCACGTTGACGAACGATGATCGCGCCAGCGCTGATCAGTTCACCACCGAATTTCTTTACACCAAGCATTTTGGGCTTCGAATCGCGCCCGTTTCGCGTAGAGCCGCCGCCTTTTTTCTGTGCCATGACTCTTGCCCCTTATGCAGAAATCACACCAACCAGCAGTTCGGTGAACTGTTGACGATGTCCTTGAC
>Ga0194060_10000304_pt1 | contig 35882 bp, 15 predicted proteins | sample SepL225m_MetaG_FD_163427 | JGI IMG/M metagenome (GOLD analysis project Ga0194060, IMG submission 163427) | Anoxic zone freshwater microbial communities from boreal shield lake in IISD Experimental Lakes Area, Ontario, Canada - Sep2016-L222-5m | ecosystem: Environmental > Aquatic > Freshwater >...
GACAAAATCAAGTCCGTCTGCGTTGTAGCGCCACAAGCCGATCAGTTTGACGTTCCGAATCTGTACCTGCTGACTGACCACCGGAACGAGCGTCCAGCCGCACGGGTCGCGCAAGATGACACCCTCCACCGTCACCCGGTTACAGCCCAGCGTGTTGATCAGCGCATGAACGTCGCCGCGGTTGAACTTACTGCCATCCAGGATGCCACGGCCGCGGATGACGATATCCTCGGCGCGCTCGGCGACAATCGCGCCATGGACCACGGCCCCGCCGGCAAGGTAGACCGTCTGTCCGCTGGTCATCCGGATCATTCCGGGCTCATGCACCCCGGGGCCGAAGTACCGCACGGCGGGATCCTCCGGGTCCGGGGCCGCGGCTTCCGGCGGGTTCGCAAAAAGGTGCAGGGCCTGGTGCATGCCATTGATCTCGACGGTGAGCGGACCGGGCCGGTCCACGGTGAAGCGGAGCGTCTGGCCGTCCCGGGCCGGCTGGATTCCCCGCGAGGCGGGTCTCACCCTGGCGTCACGAATCGGGCGGGCGCTCACCACCTCGACCTCTACCGGCCCGCTCATGTCCCAGGTGGCGAATGCCGCCAGCTCGGTCTGCTCGAGCGGCCGCTGATACCCCGGCCAAACCTGGTTGATCGGTTGGGCGGACACCCGCGCCGGGTGAACAAAGACCGCGTCTCCGTTGACGGTCACGGTGTAGTCGGGGGAGGCGGCCTCCGCCACGGCGGGCGCGTACCCATTCACGGTTCCGGTTGACATGCCATCGCCTCCGTTTTTCGATTCAACGCTTAATCCCTGTTGGAGGTGAAGCGGGTTCCGCCTTACTTTGACGCCGTTCTCACCGCGCGAAAACCGTTCTGATCCTGCCGCACCTGTTCAGCGGCGAAAGCGCCGGGGCGCGGACGGTAGGCGGCATGCAGACGGTCCGACACCTGCAAATCCAGGGGCATATCGCCAAAGAATCCTCCGCGGGCTCCCGAACCGGCGGCGTAATCCTTCCCGTAAGCCGACACCGGCCAGTCTTCCGGCGCCTCCGGCGTTCCCGCCCCGGGGGTACCCCGGAACGCGCGTCCCTTCGGGTCACTGACCGTGACCATCTGTTCGCGCACATTGCCGCTCAACTCCATGATGCCCCAGTAGGACGCCCCCGCCTCAATCCGGCCGCTGTCCGGCGTCGCAAACAGGCCCACGCGCACGGGACTGCCGGGCACCACACTCACACCGCCGCGTGCCGCGCCACACGTCGCCGGGAGGGTGAAGTCGTAGCAGGCGTTACCCTCCGCCGAGCCTCCATTCCCGGTAACGTGCTCATCAGCCTTGCCTTCGTTCGCCATAACGTATTCCGCGGTGGCGATGCGGGGGGTTCCCCAGGCATACTCGTTGCCCACAGGCTTCCGCGGTCCGCGGCAGGCCTTCTCGTACTCCAGTTCGGTCATCGGGCGCAGGCCGGCCCACGCCGCATACCGGGCACAGTCCCACCACGACAGCAGGTTGCAGGCCTGGTAAGGCTTGGCCGGCTTGAGGTGGGGCCACACGCCCGACAAGTCGTAGCGCCCCACGGCCGTGTAGTGGCCACCGGCATGGGCGCTGTCTCCGGCGGTGGTTCCGTCGAACACCTCACGCGGGACCGTATTCAGAAACGCGGCGAACTGCTCCCGCGTCACTTCATAGCGCATGCAGTAAAAGGCCTCGACCCCGGTCGGAAAACGGTCGTCGAGTTCGCCTTCCGGACCGATCGCCGCGGCCCCATCCTTGCTTGTGCCCCACAACCGGCCGCGGCTCGGGCCCAGGCGGCGGGCAGGAGAACCGTCCGCCACCGGACGGCTCCATTCCTCGTCCACCCGCAGCGGAACCGTCGCTCCATTCGTCCAGACGCCGTCGGTGAAACCGCCGCGTTCCGTTCCGCCCGAGCCGGCGGTGAAGGCCCCCCGCGGCACATAGACCATCTCGAGGGCAAACACCTTGAGGTCGGCCGCGGCGGGATTCGTCACGCCATCCGCCCCGTTCAACCAGCGCAGTTTTACGCCGCTGAGGTCCAGCGGACCCCGCCCGGGTTGCGCACGGTAGACAAACGCCCCCACGCCTTTCCCCCCGGTCAACCCGACGTCCAGGACCGCCGCCGCGGGAACCGCATGATCGCCGTTCACGGCCGAGAGCGTGGCGCAGGAATACCCCTTGGAGACGTCGCGGCCGGCGGGCCTGTACTTCGCGAAGATCCACACCCCGCTCCAGCTTTCTACCGGCAACTCCCTCCCGGTGACGTTGTTCGCGGCCGGCTCCGTCCATGCCGCCCGCCACGTGTGGCCACAGGACAAGTCGAACCGGATATCGCTCTGCCCCTCGACGGGCCCCTCCTGCCGGCGCACGTTGGCGATCCGCGCGTGATTCACCGCCGCCGTCCCTCCCTGGAACCGCGCCTCCGCAGCCGCGTTGGTTGCGACAACGGGTGCCGTGTTGGGGGACGCGTTGCCCGAAGCGTCGCTTTGGGCATCGCGCGCAAACACCTGCTCGAGCGCCTGAGAATAGTCGGCGAAAGCGTCAAACGCCCAAGTCCAATAGAGAAACGATTTTCGTGCCTCCGCGTCGCCAGCCCGCTCGATGTCGGCGAGCGCCTTGTCGCGCAGCGTCTTCATCCGCGCCACGACGTCCGCAGGCCAGAGCTCCCGGAATAATATCGGCGGAATGCGGTGTTCGCCAACCCGCAGGGGACGCGACAGCGGGGTCTTCTCCCAGCGGGCACACTCGATCCGTAACAATTCGCGGGCACTCTCCGCCCCGGCACCGAAAAGCCGCCGGCACATTTCATCGAGCGTCGCCTCCACGTCCAGTTCAGGATTCCACAGCACACGATTCCAGACGTAGTAGGTGGGCGCCGCAGTGATGAAACAGGCCCCGCCGTAAGTGAGCACCATGCCCCCTTCGATGCAGTCCCGGTTCGTCTGATAAAAGTCCTTCACCAAGTGCGGGAACTGAACCGGCCCGTACGTCCAGTCGCTGGGACCGGCGAAATCAACCCACGTGTGGACTGGGTGGCCGGACTTCGTGCCCCACATGCGCAGATTGCCCTCCTCTTCGCGGCGGATGGAGGGCTGCTGCATCAACCCCATCACATCCAGGTTGAGGGAATTCACGAGAAGGTTGTCGGGAAACTTCAGTCCCTCGGGATACTTCGGGATGGCCCAGGGCACATAGATCACCGTCTTGCCCGGCCAGCGCCGCTTGACCTGCTCGCACAGACTCTGCACGAACCGGCCCATGAGCTGTTCCTCGCCCCCCGCCGCCAACATCGCCCGGCAGGCGGGGCAGTGACAAGCGGCGACACGGGAGTTGCCGCCCAGATCCAGAGGCGTCCAGACGGTCACGCTGGCCCGTCGGATGCCGCCGATAAAGACGCCTTTACCATCCTTGTCCCAGGCGCGCTCCAGATTATCGAGATAGCACGCGAGCGTGGCCGGCGCGCTGTAACAGAACACGTCGAAGTTCCGGCTGCCGTCTTCTCGGACGGCAAACATTGTCTCGTTGGTTCTCGGCGCCTTGCTGATGAACTCGTAAATGCGCGAGCCCTGTTGCACGGCATCATACGGCCAACTGACGCCCTGGCGCATCAGCAGGAAATGGTCTCCCATCCACAGGGTTTCCGGCTTGTAGGGAAAGACACTCGGCGCCAGAGGGAGCAACTGCTCGTCGAAGGAGCGCGCCTGGGTCCAGTACCAGTCCTGATACATTCGGCGAAAACGGAAGACCGGTTGATCGCGGTAATGAGCCGGAGTGATGACCAGCGACGCCGCGCGCGGCACGGAACGGCCGCCGTACGACGTCGGCCAGTACCAGCGCACGCCAACGAACCGCTCCAGGAAATCGGCCACCGCCCAGGCCGTGCCGTTGTCTTCTCCCGGCACCTTCATCGGCTGTGTACTCCCCACGAGATAAACGCGATTCGACGCAGTCTTGACGACAAACCCCTCGACCGGGATCCGCGCCGCATCAATGCCGGCGCGCCGCGACTCCTCGCAGTCGCCGATGACAACGGCGGGCCGATCGGAGGCCGGAGCCTGGTCGACCCGGTCGAGCGTGACGCCGGTGGCGAGTTGAATCGTGTCGACCAGTTGATTCACCAGCAGCTTGAGGGCAGAGGGGTGGTTCCCGGATTTTTTCCCGGCGAGCGCCTCGCGGTCTTTCGGATTGGCCACATAGACCACCGCCCGTGCCTGCCCGTCGCGCACGAGCTCGACGGGCGGGTGAACCGGCGTTGTCAGCTGGGTCACCGGCGTCAGGTCACGCGGCTGGAGTCCGGACGGCGCGGGTTCGGATCTCGCGGCAACGCACCCTCCCCCAGCCAACGCCAAAACCACTATCATCGCGACCACAGACGAACAGGTAATCAATCGTTTCATAGCTGCATCCTTGAATTCACTACTTGATACTCACTTTGACAGCGCCACTCTCGAGTATAACCTCTTTCTGCTGATCCTTGCCGCCCGGAAGGCGCCACTTGAGTAACACCGCCCCAGCCTCCCTGCGGCCGAAACACGCCTGGCTGACGCCTGGCAGGACGTTCCACGCGCCCAGGCATTTTTTTCCGATCCAGCCCGTTACGGTCACCGGCCCCTCGTACTCGCCGCCGGGCTGAAGCGAGGCAACGGCGAGCCGCGCATCGCCGTCGTCATTCGCCCGATAGCACAGCCAGATCTCGCCATTACGCAACGCTAAAGCCATATCCTGCGCGCCGTCCCCGTCGAAATCACCAAAGCAGGCCGACTGCTGCCCCTGCCCAGCCTCAGAAAGCACGTTTTGCTCGGACAAATCGAGCGTATGGGCGTGGCCGAAACTACGAAAGCCGCGATTGAAGAAAATGTGAGGACTCGCGGACGTGTAGGCGATCAACGCATCCTGGCGGCCATCGTTGTTAATGTCGCCGGTCGTGCAATCGCTTCCGCCAGCCCTGCCGATATAGGCGATTTCGCCGGAGACTCCCAAGGTTTCGAGAAACTTGCCGCCCCCTTCATTCTGCCACAGCGAGATGCCGTCGGCGTTCACACAGAGGATATCGAGCCGGCCGTCCCCGTCGAAGTCACCCAGGCACGCGCTGGAGGGTCCCTTGCCGAGTTTCACCGCGCAGGCGCTGCCGGACGCGAATTTGCCGGGCGTCTGCCCGCGGAACAGGACGCTCCCGGTCTCTCGGGGCGCGAGGATATCGGCGGTGCCGTCCCCGTCGAAATCGGCCACCAGGCAGGTTCCCGCCCTGCCCAACGTTTTCGGATCCACTCCCGCGGCCGCAAGAACCGAGAGCGAAGGCTTGCCGTCATCCGCCAGCGAAACAAGCACCGGCCAACCGGTCCCGCCGCTCACTAGCAGACTGGAACGGCCCTTGACGCCGCCGTCGAGTGCCGTCAGGCCGACGCACCCGTTGGCCAGCGCACCAGCCGCTTCAAGCGGCCGGGCCTTGAACGTGCCGTCGGGCTGCTGCGCCTGAAGGGAAAGGGCTTTGCCGTCGAAGGAAATCAAATCCAGCCGCCCCTGACCGTTGAAAACTCCCCATGCAAAGGCCTGCGACTTCGATTGCAACCCGCGAGCCGAGGTCACATCGGTGAATGTCCGGCTCTTCGCTTCGCGGGCCAGCAGAACGTCGCCCTTGTCACGCGCGACGAAAAGAAGCAGTCTGCCATCGCCCGCCAGATCAATCGGCCGTACAGCCGCGATCGCGCCATCGAGTGTGGCGATCTTCGAAGGGGGCGTGCTCCAGGACACGCCGTCGGCAGCCGGCACGTCGGGATCGTCATCCGCCTGGATGTAGTCCACGCACCGGCGGAGCATGTCGGTGCCGCCGGCCCAAATGGCCTGGCTGTGGATGTCAATCGTATCGAAGAGCCAGTGGCCGTTTTCCCCACCCTCGCAAATCGCCCATTTTCCGGAGACGTGCAGAAGACCGCGCCTCTTCGCCGCCCCGCCCCCTTGCTCCCCCTGGTTTGCGAATTCGCCCACGAAAAACAGCGCGGGTTCACGGGCGGCCGCGAGGAGGCGGAAGGCCTCGGCGTTCTGTTCGTCGCGCGCCTTGGAAAGGTCCAGACGGAACGATTTCAGCTCCGTCTTGCCCTTGAGCACATCGCGGACGACGGCCTCGTACTGGTCTTTCGACGCGCCTTGCCGGAGGTCAACGCACACGACCAACGCGGACTCCTTGACAAGGTGAACCGGTGTGAAGCGTGGATTGATCATAGCCTGGGCCGCGGCGGCCCCAAGCAGAATGCTGACGAATAGGACGGTGTTGAAGCGACGTTGTATCGGCATGGATTCCTCCTTATGGCTTTTCAAGTTATCGGTACGGACGATTATGTTACTCATGACCTAACTCTTATATCACCTTATACACCCGCCTTTCAACGGGCGATATTCATTTAAATAGCGGCCTTCCAATCGTACGGTCGGCTCCGTCTTCCTGGCCGTCTTCCGGTTCCCGGCCTGGCTCGCGGCGGCCGCCCTCCTTACCCTCGCCGGATACCGCCTGAGTTACGGGCGCCATCTCGGGTGTTGCGGCAACGGGTCCCCTGCCCTCACCGGCTTTCGTCGCCACCGGGGCGGAGTCCTCAACGGGCTTCGTCCCGGGCTGGACGCCCGGGGCATTGCGCTCGTAGATCCGGCTTTGCCGCTGGTACATGGGCAGATACTGCTTATCCAGCGAGAGCATGAGCACGGCCATCGCGACCGGATAGGAGGGGCCCGTTGACGTCATCTGCTCCTGCGAAACGTTCCCCGGCGGGTAAGGCCAGGTGCCGTCGCCGGCTTGATGATCAAGCAGCAGCGTTGTCATGCGCGGTCCGAAGGACTCCCAATCCTCGCCGCCAAACTGGAACATGCCCTGAACCATGTAGAACCCGGAGAAAAAGAAATAGCCGCCGTACTGGTTGCCATCCCAGGTCAACGGGTAACGACTCAAGTACCGGAGCGCCTGGCGGGTGCGCTGTTCGTCCGCCGCATCGAATAGCGACTGGATAAAAAGCACCAGCGCGGTGGAGGAGCGCGAGGGCTCATAGGTAAAACCGGGCCGGTACAGGTAGCCGCCCACCGGCCCTCCCAGTTCCTGTCCCGCTTCGGGTTTGACGAGGACGTACGCCCGGTTGAGGTAGGCCAGCGCGGCACTGAAGACGGACGGATCCACCTCGTACCCGGCCTGGCGCGCGGTGTGCAACACCAGCAATTGCCAGCAGGTAACCGAGACGTCGCTTTCAGCCGTGTAAGGATCGTAACGCCAACCGCCCCGTTCGTTCGCCGTCTTCGCCATTTGCTGGGCTTTGATAATCACGTTCAGACTGCGGCGGCACCACTCCGCCAATGCCGGTTCGACTTTCTCGTCGGCCTGCATACCGAGGCATGAGAACGCAAACAGCGAACTGATGGCGTGGATGTACATGCCGGAGCGGTCGCCCTGGCCGATGTAGCCGTCGGGGGCCATGGTGCTCGTCACATACTTCAGCGCCGCCGCCACCGTCTTGCCATAGGGCCCTTTGTCGCCGGGCAGGTGGCCATTGGCGAGGAAGGCCATGCCGGCCAGCGAGGCAATGGCGGGACGGTAGTTCGCGACATTCACGGGCCACGCGCCCGCCTCCGCTCCTTCACGAAGCTGGTGTTCCGCCAGCCAGCGCAACCCGCCGGCCACGGCCCCTTCGACGCGGGCGGGATCCGGCCGGGCGGCGGGCGCGGCCGGGGACTGCGCAAACGCCGTCAACGCGGAAAGCAGAAGCAGGATACCCCCCCGGGTCTTGACCCGCAACGCCTGACACCTGAAATCTGACACCTGGCACCTCATTTTCCAACCCTCAGGTAACCCTTTGCCGATTCCACCCATCGGGACGTGGGATCCAGGAATCGGCGCGCACCGCCGTCCGCGCGGCGCAGGGCTTTGCTGGTTTCATCGAGTTCGTTCATCAGCCAGCGCACGAGTTGATCGTGCGGCACTTCCTTTCCCTGCACCGTGCGCCGTACGACGGCGCCTTCCCCCAGCGAGGAGTTGAGGAGGCGCCATGCGAAAAGCGAGCCGGCCAGCGGCGCGTCCGGCAGGGGCGTGCCGGCCTTGTCGCGGCGGGTCAGCACGGCATGGAAGCCCAGTGCCGCGGCGCGGCGCGCACGATCGAACTCGATCACCGTGCGGCGACGGGCGTATTCGGCATCGCGCCGCCCGGCATCATCCCATACCCCCGCGGGTCCGCCCCACCAGCCCGACGGAACGGCCGGGGCATTTCTCGCAATCATCTCTCGCGCCTGGTTCTCAAACCGTTCCACCTTCCGCTGAAGTTCGTCAACCAGGAGCTTGTCATGCGCCAGCGTGGCGGGCCCGGTCTCGCGGCCGGGACGGATCAGGTCCTCCGCGCGCTTGATGATTTCGGTCACGGACGCACGCACCGCGCCATCCGCATCCAGCGCCGCGAACGGCGTGAGGAGTTGCTTGAAATCGCCGGCAAGCTGAATCGCCTGCTTGATCGCACCCGGGAAGGCCGGACTGGCGGCCGACCCGGTCTGCAACACGTCGCCGGCCTCCTGGAGTCGACTCCGCAGGTCGCGGATCAGGGACATCCGCTCTTCGATCACGATGGCAGCGGCGGATGGCTGCCTGACAAAGAAGTCTGCGGCGACGGCTGCCGGGGCATCCGCTTCCGCCAGCATCCGGGCCGCAGTGTAGTAGAGGCGGATCTCGCGCGCGGCCCCGCTCGCTTCACCTGCGGGCACTTCGCCCCGCAACTGCTTCGCCGTGCGTGTCATTCCGGCCCCGAGGGCATTCACGGATCTCACAAGATCCTCCAGATCGAGGGTCATGGCCGCGAGGTTTTCCGGCCCCGAACTTTGCCGCATCCGGCTTCGCATCCGGCTGAGCAGCGGCGGCACGAACACCTGATACCGGCTGAGCGCCTCGCGCAACGAGGGCAGCGCGGCGGCGAGCCGGGAAGTCTGCTCACGCCGCGGATCGCCGTAGGTCAGGTCCAGGTGTAGGCGATACGAAAGAGTGAGGACGTCCGCTTCCCATTGGGTCAAGCCGGCTTCGACCACCCCGAGGGCTGTGGACAGGGCGGCGGTCGCCCCGGCCCCGGCGGGATCGTTGAGCACCGCCAGCGCGTCCAGCAGTTTGCCCGTCTGCGCGGCCAGTGCCTCGAGTGTCTTGTCGTAGGGCTCAGGAACGGCGGTGGCCGCGCTCGTCAGCGCCGGAAGGTGCGGGTATAAGCCGAAGGCTGCCGACGGTAGTGCGGCCTCAACACCCGTCGCATCCTCGTCATCGATGTTCAGTGTCCGCAGCCGTTCCGCGGCGGCGGCGCGCGGGGCGGCGGCGGCGGCGGCGGCGGCCAGATCCAGGGCTTCGAGCGCGGCAGCCAATCGCCGCTCCGTGGGCGTCACGCGGGCTGCGGCCTGCCAGTCGGTGAACTCGTTGTCTGTGGCCATGCGTGACAGCAGGCCGGTTTCGCACGCCAAGGCGTCTTTCGTGCGCGCGGCAACGCCGGCCGCGCTCGCCGGCGCGACGGCGGCCAGCCGCTCGCCCAGTCCGAGGAAGGGGCTTCGCTCCACCATGCGGGCATCCGCAGTCACCCATCGAATGGCGGAGGAGGACGACGCCTTCCGAGGAGTACGCCCCGCCGCGTAAATCTCTTCCCGCAACGCTTCGTATTGCACGCCAAGGGCTTCGCGGGCGGCGGTGCGCTGACCCTTCCAGTCCGGCAGCGACGGCAGCAGGAGGCCGATCCACCCGTCAATCTGTTCGCACAGGATCCGCCCGGCCGCCTGCTGCCGCGCGGGGTCCGCATGCTTGAGATCGCGGCCGGCACGGCTGATTTGCCGGGTAAAGGCCAGGAGATCGTCGAGCCTGAGCAGCGACGGGGTCGTTCTGGCCAGCGCGGCAAGGTCGGCACCCGCGCTGTCCAGCGCGTCCAGCAACAGGTCGACGCGTCGGTCGGAGGCGGCGCGTGTCCGCCATTCGTCCGCTTCGGTCGCACCGACTGCGGCCAGGGTTTCGCGGCGGAGGTTGAGCGCACGCCGGACAAGGTCGCGCGCCATCCGTTCGCGGAGCAGGGACGGCAGGGTGTCGTCAGTGATCTTTCGCAGGGCGGTTCTTCGCGATTCGATGCTGTGGGGCGAGGGCGTCGGCGGCAGCAGGAGTAGCGCGGCGATCACTCCGTGAAGCAGACGCGCGTCCTCGGCGGCTTCCGCGCTGTCTGTGAAGTAGTGCTCGCGTTCAATGAACTCCAGCAGGCTTTCCGGCGCCGCCCGGCTGCTTAACGCGAATCCCTGCGCGGCAGCGGACGCGACGATCGGCTCGTAGGCGGCCTCGTTCAGCCCCAGAACCGTGTGGTCCGCCGCGGAAGGCTCGACTGTCGCCAGCATCTGCGCCACGAGGCGCCACGCGGCCAGCCGCCGGCGCTCGTTCTCGTTGCCGGCGAAGGCGGTGACGTGGAGACGAACGGGCTGCGAGCGTTCGTCGATTCCACCCGTGTCGCGCACCCGCACCCACAGCAGCACGTCATCGCCGGGAACAGTGTCGGCTTTCTCCAGGTCAAAGGTCGCGGACAGGGACTGGGAAAGCCGCTTCACTTCCACGGGAAGCGGGATTTCGCGGCTCGGGGCAACGGCATTCTGGTCGGGATTGATCTGGTAACCGATGGCGCCCTCGAGCAGGCCCAGGTCATCGGTAAGCTCGATCTGTATCGGCACCAGCTCGCCCTGGGCGACCGTGATCTCGCCCGCCGGATAGTCCAGGCGTACGCCCGGTGGCTGATCCTCGCGCAACGTCATGGACACGCGGACGCGTTCGACGTTCTCGAATCCCAGTTCGTTGACCAGCACGATCTCCATCTCGAGGGGAACCGCCATGACGAACTCGTGTGAATACGTTCCTGTTTTCGCATCGGGCTTCGGCTCCGCAAGGATCTTGCCGTCCTGCGGCGAGATCAGGCGGACGGCCTTCAGCGGCGACTGATCGGCGCTGAAGCAGAGTTGCACACGGCTGCCGGCAAAGGCGGGAACCGGGTCGCGCAAATCCTCGAAGCGGGCCGTCTTGAGGCCGGTATAGGCCGGCGGTTCGATCCGGACACTGACTCCCGTTGCGCGCGGCTGCGAGACGACGCGGGCAAAGCGGATGTCGGTCTGCGCATCGCCGCAGCGGACGCGGTAGCTGAAACTTTCCTGCAGGTCATTGCGGGAGGCCACGAACAGTCGGCTCTGCACACGGCTCATCGGGCGCGCGTCGCCGGTGATGGCCAGTCGATCGACCTTGCCCGTTGCCGTCGCCAGGAGACAGAGGGTGGCATCGGTTCCCAGCCAGCGCATCGGCTGCTGCAGAAGCCGCGGGATGTCGCCGGCAACCCGAACCTGCAGCACCACTTCGCCGCCGCGGCCGACAACGGGCGATTCAGGCGTTACGGTCAGCCGCATGAAACTCGGTTTCGACAGGTTCCGGAGGGGGAAGTTCAATCGTTGCAACATTAGCGGGAACTGGTAGGAAGGCATCGAGAACAGCGCCACCCAGACCAGAGCCAGCAGCGCCAGCGCCCGGGTCCGGCGCCTGAGACGGCGGTCCCGGGCCAGCCGCGCGGCATGCGGCGTCCGTTCGCACAGCGCCACGGTTTCCCCGGTGAGTTGCTCGATGAGGGCGGCGCGCGGCCCGCCGGCTTCCGCCTGACCGGCGGCTTCACGGGCGAGAATGTCATCCAGCGTGACCAGCCGTTCGGCCACCGCCCTGGGCAGCATGCGCTCCATCTCGTAGGCGAGACGGCTGACCGAAACCCGCCGCCACGCAAACGCCCCCAGTGAGGCCGCGCCCACCAGGAGGCTGAGCCCGCCCGTCACCCCGGTGATCCACAGCCGCGCCGGCGTTTCGAGAAACAGGAAACGGTCGAGATGCGTGGCGATCAACGCCAGCACCCCATAGCACAACAGCGGTGCGACCAGCGCCCGCAGAAGTTCATAGAACCGTTTGCGGCGGTAGAAGGCAAGAAGCGCCCGCATCACGGGTTTCGGTAGATGTTGGAGTTTCCCTCGCATCAGACAAGCCCCGCCAGTTTTCGCCAGACCCATTCACCCGTCAGCATGACGATCATCAAAGCCAGAATCCAACCCGAATCCCAAAGCCGCCAGACTCGCTCGTGCCGTTCGACATGGCTGCGGGGTTGGATATCGTTGAGAAGCCTCGCGGTATCGGTGAAGCCGGCGCAGGCGCCGCCCGTGTCGGCGGCGAGCGCACGAAGGAAGGCCTCGTCACGTGAAAGGTCGTGCAATTCGCGGCTTCGTTCAACGATACGGATCGGTTCCGGCGCGGCGGCCCCGCCCTTCAGCGTCACGGTCCAGTCGCCCGCCGGCACCGTCTCGAACACAGCTGCGGCCCAGGTGGCGCCGGTATAGGCCGGCATAGCCGCGGCCTCCAAAAGCCGCTCGCCGTCCCGCAATTCCACCACGCGGTTCGACCCCCCTGCTTCCGTCCAAACCTGCACGGATTCGCGGGTGGTATAGCGGTAAAGATCGGGCTGCGGCTGATTGGCCGCCAGTCTTCGGGCTTCGACCGCCCAATCGACGAGGCCCGCCACGAGCGAGGCATGCGCTTCGAGTGCGGTGGCGTTCAGCCGCCGCCAGAGGCGATCAGTATCCACAAGAATCGTTTTGCCTTTGTCGCTGAAACGCGTGCTGATCAGCAGACGCCCGTCGCTGGTCTGAAGCAGCCCGATTGTCTCGTTCAGTCGGCGGTCGGCGACCACGGATTTCGTACTCTGGACAACGCGCTGCAACGAACGGGTGACGGGGTGGTGACGTCCGGCCTGGGTCAACTGCAAGGTTGCCGTGTCCGCCGGCGCGAGGGTCTCCGCCGAACGCGGCTGCGTGGGAAGCAGGTCCTGCACGGCGGGCGGCAACGGATCGCGCCTGCCCGTGCCGAGCAAGGCGAGGGTGCCGCCATTCTTGACGTAGTCCGCCAGCCGCTGCCACTCGTCCGGCGTCAGGATCCCTGGAGGAAGATCGCCCAGAACGACCAGATCGTACAAGGCCAGCGCACTGGAATTCTCAGGCCAGCACCCCTTGCCGACTCCCCGTTTGAGCTGGCCGCCGGGTTGTGCCAGGACGATGATGGAATTGGCATCCAGGTAATCCAGCCGGCTGAGGATGTTGAGCACGAACCGGCTCTGCCAGCGGGGCTTCCAGTCGAGGAACAACACCCGGACCGGCTCCGGCCGGATGCGCAGGGTCAGGTCGAGGCGGTTATTCTCGTTCGGCACCACTTCGCCTTCGCCGCTGCCAATGCGTGCTGTCAACCGCTGCAGTCCTTCCCCCTCGGGCGTCAGGAACAGCCGTCGCTGCAGGGCTGGGTTCCCGGCAATCTCCAACGTCTCGTTGGTCAACGCTTTTTGTCCGCCGCCGAGAAGCTCCAATATAATTTTTTCCGGCTTGGGCAGCACGGTCTTGAGGTCAACGCGCACGCCAATCGGCGTGCCGGCGACAGCAAAAGGCGGCGAGTACAGCCCGCGTACGGCCAGATCCGGCGGTTCCTCCGCGCCACCGGCGGCGGCGGAGTAGATCGCCACTGAACGCAGCGCCGCCGCTCGAGTGACGGCCTCGAGCGGCGTGTCGCCAAGATTACGCCCGTCGCTGACGAGAAGGATGCCGGCCAACGGGAAGGGATTTTCCTCCTCGATGAGCCTGAGCAGAACACCCGAGAGGTCGGTTTCCACGGCGGAAACCGGGGGGGCGTCCGGGCCTATCTTCGAAAAGCGAACCGGCTCCTGCTGTGAAAGCGGCAGCATCCACAGGCTAAGCCCCTCGGCGGCGCCGACGATCGCATCACGGTGGCACCGCAGCCAGGAGTACGCCAGTTCAAGGCGGGGCGCACGCCGTACGGTCTCGACGGTTTCCTTCAGTGCCTTGTCCCCGGCGCCCATGGCCGCACGATCCGCCGCCTCCTGAGTTTCGGCCAGCAGGTCGGCCAGCTTGGACAGCGCGGCGCGCATTTTGATTGTGAATTCGGCGGCAGGGGTCTGATCGCCGCTGAACATCGGTTTCAGCGACGCCTGCAGATCCCGGCAGCGGATGGCGACTTCGTCAAGTTTCGCGGCATCGCCGGCGCCCTTCGCAAGATCCGCGGCCCGTCCCGCGACGGCCTCAAGCCGTTCATTGACCTGCACCTGTACGCGGTCGGCTTCGCGCCAGAACGCATCCAGAGCGCGGTTGGCTCCCCGGCTGAACTGTTCGAACCGGATCAGCGTGCGCTCGATCGCCAGGATATCGTCGCGCAGGCCGTCCACGGGAGCTTCGCGACCGGCCAGGGGATCCTGCGTTTTGCGGGCGATCTTCAGGGCGTCGCCTTCCGGGAGCGCGGGATCGTGAATGCCCATGCTGGCGGAATCGTCCAGCACCAGCAGCAGACGGCCCGGATAGGTGGCGGTCTCGCGGCGGATCAGGCTGGGACGGAAGGCCAGCACCACGACGCCCGCCAGGATAACCGCGCGCAGCAGGGCCAGGCCCCAGGCGTGGCCCCACGCAATGCCGCGCGACTGGCGGCGATAGAGCGCCACGCCTAGCAACGCCGCGAGAGGCACGGCCAGCAGCAGCCACCAGGCCGACCATGAGGCGGCAAAGCGAATGGCGTATTCAACAGTTCGAATCGGGTCCATCTATACAAACCTCAATCCCATCAGCAGTTCACTGATCGCGAACAGCAGGACTGCCAGCAGAACCCAGCCATAGCGTTCCACACCATGCCCGGATTCCTCCAGCGCCTCCATCAATTCCTTGGCCGAGCCCACCTCCGTCCATCCGAGTTTTTCAGCGAGTTGTGCGCGATAGACCGGCGCCATCGCCGTCAGGTCCGAGTCCGTCCACTCGCCCTGCACGCCGATCCAAATGCGCTCCCGCCGGTTTTCGCGCAACACAAGCAGCGATGCCGCTCCGCTCCGGGTCGCGCCGGCGGCGTACTCCACGCGCGTGCCCTGGGCCTGCGGGATCAGGGTGGCGGGCACGGACTCTTGACCTTCGAGTTCGAACATGGCCCCGATGGGCGGCGGTTCGCCCCGGGCCAGAGTGCGCACCGGCTCGTTTCGCCCCACACGGCGGGTGTACTGCCCGGCGCTGGCGGATTCGGCCAGCAGATTCAGCAGGAACGGGTAGACCGTTTCGCGCACCAGCAGGTTGTTGTTTCGTGAGTTCAGGCCGGCCGCCAGCAGCAAGACGCTTCCACGATCCGACCGGCGCTGCCAGGCATACGGCGAGCCGTCAGTAAAGCGCGCCAGCACCTCGGCGCCCTGAACCGGCGTATCGAACTCAAGCCAGGTAAAAAACCGCACCTGGGTGATATCGCCATCGGCCCCGGTTTCGAGATCCCTCAGCGCCGGAAGATCAAAACCGGAGCGGCTCAGGCGGCGGCACACCTCGCCTCCGAGCGGCTCGCTATGCACACGCACGGGAACGGCTGGCAGCAGACCCGCCGGCCCCAGCCACCGGCGCCAGACGGCCAGATCGGCGGTATCATCCCCTGCCAGAATAAGCCCCCCACCCCGTTCCACATAGCGCCGCAGCGTGCCGGCCAGTTCGGGCGTCACAGTACGCCCGCCGTCGAGCACAACGGCGTCGTAGGCCTCCAGCACGGAAAGATCGCAGGCAGGCGCGGTGTGCTCCGCCACCCGCAGGGGGCCGGCGGCCTCGTTCGTCGTGCTGCCGGCAAGAACCCGGGCGGCCAGTCCCAAGAACCCGGCCGAGGACTCGAATTTGCCGGCACGGTCGGCATCCCGCAGCACCAGCAGCGATATCAACGGCACAACCTCCACGCCGGCGGACATGGCGTTGTCGACGTTCAGCACGTCGTCGCCAAGCCGCGCCGTGATCAGGTGCGGGCCAGCCTCGTCAAGCCGTATGTCCATGGGCACGCGCGCGGTCTGCCCCGGCGGCAGCGAGACCCGTTTCGTGCCGGTCAAGACGCCGTCAACGAGGAACGTCAATTCCGCGTCGCGCACGGCCTCCGTGCTGAAATTGCGGACCTGCGCATATGCGGAGAACGCGAAGCCGCGCAGCACGCGCTCATGGCCCACCTCCAGTTTCGTCACCGCCAGGTTGCGGCGGTCGGCCAGCGGCGGATGAATCCAGAACAGGCGGGTCTTGTCGTCCTTTGCCGCCGCCACCTTGTCCACGCCTTCCCATGCCGTCGCCTGGTCGTCGGTAAAGAGATAGATTTCGCGCCGTTGCCCGGCCCCGTGGGCCAGCACGGCCTTGAGGCCGGCGGCGAGCGAGACCGCGGCTTCATCAACCCTGAGGGTGTCAAGAATAGCGCGGCTGTGTTCCGCATCGATCACATCGGCGTTGTCCACGACCCAGCGGGGATGACTGTCGAGCGCGTAGAGCGACCATCTTTCACCGCGGCCCCAGCGCGAGACCAGGTCGCGCATGGCGTCGCGCGCCGTGTCGCGCACGGTGGACGGGCTTTTGCCGGCCAGCATGCTGTAGGAGCCGTCCACCAGCAGGATCCGGAGCACAGCGCCGTCGGTCGCCACAGACTGCGCCTGGCGTGACTGCGGACGGGCAAAGGCCATCACTAGCGCCATCACCACCAGGGCGCGCAACGCAAGGAGGATGATCTGGTCCCAGTACAACTTCTTCTTGCGGCGCGCCAGCGCGCGCTCCAGGATGTAATCGGCTCCCCAGGGCACCCGCGCCGACCGGAATCGCATCAGGTAGTAAACGATGATGGGAATGGCTCCCAGCAGCAGGCCATACAGGAGTCCGGGATAGACAAAACTCATGCGCCGCGCCCTCCCGCCCGCAACGCCAGGTATTCCGACAACGCGGTTTCGACCGGTTCATCGCTACGCAGAGTGACGAAATGCACGTCGTGCTTGCGGGCCCAGGTCTTCCAGTCCTTCATGAACTCGCGGTATTCCTCAAGATAGAAGCGTTTCAATGGCACGGTGTCGACGCGGTAACTGACCCCGGCCCGTTCGAGCGATTCGAACCGTACCCAGCGGTTGAACGGGAACTGCTCCACATCGGGATCGCGGACCTGGAAGATCAGCACTTCATGGCCTCGGGCCTGAAGATTCCGGATGGCGTGCCGGACGGCGTCGGGATTGAACATCAGGTCGGAGACGACGACCACCATCCCGCGCCGCGAGACGCGCTCCAGGATGGCGCGCAACGACACCTCCAGCGCATCGGCGGCTGTGGCGCGCGCGGTGACCAGCGCCTGGAGAACACGCACCAGTTGCGTCTGCGTGGAGGAAGCCGGAAGCCAGAGGGTGTTCGCTGCGTTGGTCATCGCCATGCCGACGGAATCGCGCTGCCGGAGCACCAGGTAGGCCAGGCAGGCCGTCAGTTGCGCGGTCTGCCGCCAGACGCTGATGCCGCCGGTGGCCTGCTTTTGGCTGGCACTGCTGTCCACGACCAGTTGTACACCCAGGGCGGTATCCTCGATATAGCGCTTGACGAAATAGCGGTCGTGCCGGGCGGAAACCTTCCAATCCACATGCTTGATCGGATCGCCGGGCATGTACTGCTTGTGATGGTCAAACTCCGTGCTGACCCCTTTGCGGCGGCTCAGATGGGCGCCGTGCAGAACGCCCTCCGCCTTCCTTCGCGCGTAAAGCTCCAATTGCCGCAGCGCATCCCGTACATCGGCGGGCAGCGCGGTTTCCAGGGTCAGTTCGCTTGGGCTAGGCTCAGGCACCTGACTCCTACTTCTCGCCCGGGGCCGGAATTGCCTTGAGCAGGTGGGCGACCACGCTTTCGGACTTGATGCCCTCCGAGACGGCGGCGTAGTTCACGATCACACGATGCCGCAGCACCGGCGCCGCCACTGCGCGAATGTCGTCCACGGTAATGTGCGCCCGGCCGTTGAAAAACGCATGCGCCTTGGCGCCCAGGATGAGATTCTGGCAGGCGCGCGGTCCGGCTCCCCAGGCCACCCATTCCTTCGCGTAGGGCAGCGCATGCGGTGTGCTGACGCGGGTGGACTGCACCAGGCGCACGACGTATTCGTAGAGGTCATCGCGCACCAGCACCTCGCGCACCACCCGCTGATACTTCAGGATCGTTTCGCCATCGAGCACCGGGGATGGATCGTTCCGGTAATTCGTGGTCGTGCGCCGCAGCACCTCCACCTCATCCCGGGTTTCGGGATAATCCACGACGATCATATACATGAACCGGTCGAGTTGAGCCTCGGGCAGGTTGTAGGTGCCCTCCTGCTCGATGGGGTTCTGGGTGGCCAGCACAAAGAACGGAAGCGGAAGCGGATAGCGCTTGTTGCCGACCGAGACCTGCTTCTCCTGCATCGCCTCCAGCAGCGCGGCCTGGGTCTTCGGCGGGGTGCGGTTGATTTCATCCGCCAGCACCATGTTGGCAAAAACCGGGCCAGGCACGAACACGAACTTCTTGCGGCCTGTCTCGGCGTCTTCCTGGATAATCTCGGTGCCGGTGATATCCGACGGCATCAGGTCCGGCGTGAACTGAATGCGCTGCGAACTGACCCCGATCACCTTGGAAATCGTGGTCACGAGCAGCGTCTTCGCCAGGCCGGGCACGCCCATCAGCAGGGCATGGTTGTGGCAGAAGATGCATTGCAGCGTCAGGTCCACAAGCCCTTCCTGGCCGACAATGACCTTATGGATCTCGCGCTTGACGTTGCCGATCAGCGCGCCGAATTCCTCTGCCACCTTGGGTTCAATCTTTGCGTTTTCCATCGCTGCTCACCTCTCCTTTGATGCTGTAATCGCCCAGAATATACAACCCGTCGAGTACCCCGCCAGCCATAAGTGCACCCTTCGGCAACTCAACGAGACACTGCAGCGGAAGGGATATCTCCAGCGAAATTATCCACTCCGTGCCGTTCCAGTACCGCAAGCCGCCGCGTCTCTGGGTGCTGACCCAGACGCGTTTGTCGGAGGTCACCTTCATCAGGTTGACCGAACCCTCCTCCTGCAGCATGCCGGTCCAGTTCTTTCCGTCGAACGTCCAGACGCCGTTGCCGCTGGTCGCCGCCCACACCCTGCCGGTGCCGTCTTCAGCGAGGGAAAGCACCGCCGAGTTTTCGCGGTCGAGTTGCCGCTTCCATTCGTTGTTCTGCCGCACCATCACTCCGCCGCTCATCAGGCCGCACCAGGTACGCCCCTGCGAATCGGTCAGGATACTGGTCACGTTCATTCTGGACAGGTGATGGCGGGATTCGGCCAACATTTGTCGGGGGTTTATTTCCATGACACCATCCCCGTCGAACACCAACCAGAAGGTGCCTTTCACGTCCTGCGCCAGATCCAGCACGTTGCGATCCTTGAACAGCGCGATGGGGGCCCAGTCTTCGCCGTTGGCCTGCATCAGGGTATTGCGATCCGTGGACTCGTTTTTGGCGATGGCCCACATCTGGGTGCCCACGGCCTGAATCGAAGGGACGCTGAATCCCTTGAGTGCCTGCACCGTGCGGTCGCCGTCCACCAGAAGGGCACCTGTGCTGTGGCCGATCCAGAACCCGCCCTCCGGGCGCTTCATCACATCCCAAACCTTCAAATCCTTGGTCTTATTCATCGGGCGGAGGATGCCGCCTTCGACCGTTGCGGCGCCGCCGGGCGTACCGATCCAGACCACGCCTTTACCCGCATCGGTCTTGACCAGTTGAATCTCGTCGGCCGGCAGCAGGGGTAGCGTTGCCTTCGTGACATGCTGCCATGGGTCGGCCGCCTTGGCCCCCAAGGCCACGGTGGCCGCCGCCAGGCCAATCCAACGGATAAAACTGCTCACGGTTCACCCTGACTGTGATCCCCGTCCACGGCCGGGGTTGCCTGTCCGCTGCGCCCAGGCGCCGCAGGCGGTCCCACCTCGATGCGGACGCTCAACCACTTTCCGGCCGCATCGCTCATGTTATTGGGCCATTGTTGATGAAGCGTGATAAGGGGCCAGAGGTTGTTTCCCTCCGCGTCTTTTCCGGCGGAATCAAACCCGGCGACGCCGTCGTTCCTGATTTGCATCAGCGGCTGGGTCGAGTACATCTTTCCATCCACCTCAGCAAGGATGGTGCCACTGACGAAGCCGGGCCAGCAGAACCGTCCGTCGTTGTCCGCCTGGACCGTCGCGAGGCGGGACGACAACTTCTTCGCCGATTCCGGCGTTTCGGACTCCTTGAGCTGCCCCTTGAAAATATGAACCGGAACGGAAAGCGGTTTGCCGGTCCTCCCGTCAACCACCCGCCCTGCGACCCCATTCGGCAGTTCCACTCGTCCCGCACCATAGAGCAGGCGCATGCCGCGCGGGGGCACGTAAACCGGGCCGTAGATCAGGAAGCCGTTCTTGACCCCATCATCACCATAGAACTTCTTGGCGAAATTGACTTCCTTTTCGCCCATACGCACGAAGCCGCCTGTTTCCAGGTCCATGAGTTCGCTCATGTGCATCCTCGTTATGCGTCCGTTGATTTTGACCAAACCGGTGCCTCGCGCCATGGTCGCGCCGTTCTTGACCATCTCCGGCAAGGTTCGTTCCACCCGGCCGCGCTGCCAGTCGCCGTCTGCCGCAATATCGGAGAAGTCGAGTTGAGAATAGATGTGCTCCACCTGGAGCCTGTTGGACCCGGCGAAGAGGTAGCCGGGATCCAGGATGTAGAGGTACTCGCGCACAGCGTTGGTCCCCTCGTTGACCAGCACAAAAAGCGTCTTGCGGCGGATGACCTGCCTGCGATTCTCCTCTTCAACAACCGTGGGCCGGATGAAGGCCGAGACCCGCGTCCGCGCGGTCGGGTTTTCCGCCGTCACGGCAAACCCGACATCACCCTCAAACACCTCACCGAACTGAAGGATGCCGCCCACGCGCCAGTAGGGCAGGAATTCGGTCTGGCCGTCGTCGTTGAAATAGCCGAATTCATCCAGCGCCCGCATCACGGTGGCCGCTCCGATCCGGCCCGCGAGTCCGCTGACGTCCACCCCGATATCGTGCAGTAGCGCGCGACCCAACGCCACGCGATCGGGCGCCGGCGACGCCCCTGCGGCGGTCAGCGCCGCGGCATTCGGCCGCAACTGCGCCGCCAATGCCGTGTGCGAGGCTGAGAGATAGCGGAACAGCCCGAGTGGAAAACGGTCGGCGATCGTGGCGGAAGCGGACAGCGCATCGCCGCCGGCAGGGCCCTCGAGCAGCGCGCGGGTGGCCACAGCCTCGTACACCGAGCCGGCGTCGGCACGAACCAGGGTGTTGCTGAGCGTTCCGCGCACCGCCGCCTCGAGCGCCGGAAGGGCTGGTTTTTCGGCCCAGGGCATCCATTGCTGCAGGCGCCGGTCGGGCGCGCGCAGGCGGGCCGGATGGGTCAGCAGGGTGAAGCCGATGGTCCGCTCGCCGCCGCGCAAAGCCGTATTGACCAGGGCGATGCGCCACAGGGTCACCCCCTCGCGATTGCGTTCCACGCTGATCGAAGGTTCCTTGTCGTTGAGGGCATATCCATCGGCGGCCTGCGCCAGCCAGGTAAAGCCGCGGTCGCCGTTTCCGAGGAAGAAATGCGTCAGGCGCCCCTTCAGCATACCGCCGTCGCCCAGCGGAGTGGGGCCGTTCATCCACAGCATGCCGGGCTTGGAATCGAGACTGCCGTAGTTGACCGGCAGCGGCTTCCCGGCGCCTGCCTCGGCCGGGTTGCCCGCAACGGCCGTATCCACCGGCCCGCTGAGTTCCACTACCAGGTCAAGCCGTTCCAACGCCACGCCTTTCGGATTGAAGGTCACCTGCCCCGTCATCGCGCCATCCTCGGTGTAGAGAACACGCAGACGGCCTTTCAAGTCGCCCGCCTGCCAGGTCCCCGTGGCCTCGACGTTCCTGTTCGTATTCTGCAGTTCGGCGGGCGCGTCGGCTTTGGCGGCGACGGTCACCTTGTCGATGACCGCTTCGAGCCGGACCGGAGCCGCCAGTTGCGGGCCGCGGCCAATCCGCCGCAGCAGCGTTGCCGGCCGATCCTTGGCGGTGCGCCAGGCCAGCGGAATGTCGTTGGTGAATGCGCGGATTTCCAGTTGCGCAGGCAATCCGGTGTCGTCCACCGTGAAAACGTGACGGGGAGTCGTCACCACCCGGTTCGACGTCGTGATGTCGGCGCGCACCGTGGCGGAGAAGAGCAGAAGCACTGCGACGGCAACCGCCGAAGGCAGTCGCCCCATGGATATGTCTATTGCCGTTGTGGTCTTCATGCTTTCCATTCTCCTGACACCTGAAACCTTCCTCACTGCGCACATTCCCCGTAAAGGACCCGGTAATCGTGATAGGGCACGAACACCGGTCCATACTTCTCGGCGGCCTTGTCTCCGGTGCGGGCGACGAGTTCGCCGGTTTCCAGATCCGTCAGCGCCGGTGCGTCCGCCGCTTTGCCGCGGGCGGCCGCCCAGGCCGCCTGGAGTTTCCCGGGTACCGCCGCACGGCCGAGAACGTCGCGCCCCTTCTGCGTATTCGGGCCGCCGAGAATGCGCTTCGGGTCGCGGATATCGAGCGGGAGTTCGATGTCGCCGTCGGACTCATTGAGGATTACGAACAGCGCCTTGTACCCCTTGCCGTTGTCCAGTGGCCGGCGATAGACCGTGACGCGCACCTTGCTCTCGTCGCCGGGCTTGTCGCCCATGCGCACCTGCGCGTCGTTGCGCCAGAACGGCAGCTTCTCGATATCCGCATCCTTGAAGAATCCGAACCGGCTCAGGCGTCCGAGCAGCCGCACGGCCTGTTCCTCGTGTTCCATCGGGGTAATACCCAACGAGCCGTCGTTGACAATCTCGCCGCCGCGTGTGACGCCGAAATCGTGCAGCAGCGCCAGACCGAGCATCTGCCGGTCGAACCGCGGATTGTCGCCGGACCCGGCCGGGGAACGATCCGGCACCAGCGTGGCGATCAGCCCGGAGTAGTTCATCGCCATCGCGCGGTAGAGCGAGTTGGGGTAGGTCGTGATCAGGTCAATGTCATAGGATCGGATCTCGGCGCCGCATTGTTGGAGTATGAGGCTGTCCCACAGGAACGATTCAAGCATACGCGCGGCATTGTTGCCGCGGACATGCTGACGCTGCGGTACGTTGTTCTCGGCATGCACCCGGGCCAGCCGCTTGTACATATTGCGCTGGTTCTGGGTTACGAAACCGGCCTGCCAGGGGAGTTCATTCGTGCCGACGGTGGCCAGCGGGCGCAACCAGGCATCGCCCATGGCCGCGCTCTGCGACATTTGCGCCGGCAGGTACGGATCCATCAGCCAGCCGACCCTGCGCCCCACGCGCACAAGGCGCTCGAGGTAGAAGATGGCCTTGTCTTCGTAGAGCCGGTTCATCTCGGACAGGTTCAGCCAGGCCGAATCGCCCAAAATGAGGTATCGCCAGTAAGGCGGCTTGTCCTTGCGCCAGTTGACACTCTCCGTGTAGGGGATGCCCGTCGGCGCGCCCGACGCGGTCCACCACGCCTTCTTCAGCTCCTCGTCCCCGCACAGGTAGGCGGCGTCTTTGAGGTCGCCCCGGAACTTGTATTTCGAGCCCTCTCCGATAAAGTCCGGCGTCGGTCTCTGGAGGATCTTCGGGCTGATCGCCTGCCATTCCTCACCCGCATTGTACTGCCAGGCATAAAGACGGAAATCCTCCGGCTTCGGCTTGGCCGGATGGGTCAGGATCGAGAACTCGATCGTATGCCGCCCCGTTACTTCGGCCGGGTGATTGACGAATAACACCCGCCACGTCACATCGCCGGCCTTGTCACGCTCGAGTTGCATGGCCGACCCGTCCCGGTCCAGGATCCAACCCTGGTCGTTATGCGCGTAGTACGACCAACTGCGGTCGGCACTGCCAAACCAGAACCAGGGGACGAAGCGGCTGTAGAACAGTTCCAGCTTCGTCATCGTGCTGTCCCACACCACGCCTTGCTTCATCGGCAGGCTGCACTCCCAGCGGTCCGCGCCGAGTTGGTCGCCACCGCCCGAGAGGGTCTGGGACATGGACAGATCCACGGTGCCGGCGATCTCCGCCACGAGTTCGAGCCGGTCGATCTTCACGGGCGCGCCGCTGCCGTAGTTCAGCGTGGCATGCAAGGAACCGTCGCAATCGTAGCGTGTCAACAGATCGGCGTCGATCGCCCCGAGGCGCAGCTTCGAGGCATACTCGATCTCGCTCTTCCCCGTCCGCACGGCCTTGGCCGGGGCCACGATCTGGGCGGGCACGCGCTTGCCGCCGATCACAACCTCCAGCCGCAGCGGCGCGCGCAACTGCGGACCGCGGCCGATGGCCCGCAGCGTTTCCGGCGATACTGCGGCGTTTACGCCGCGCTGTTCGAGCGGGAGCTCGCGCGGATCGGGCCGGATGTCGATCTGCGCCGGCAAACCCGAGGAGTCGATCGTAAAACGGTGCTTGAGCGTGTCAAAGCCCTTCGCGTTCGTCGCGATCGGCGTGAACGGCTCCCACACACGGTCATCAAGTCCGATCGTGTTACCCATCCACGGCGCCTTCTGAAACGATTCGCGCCGGGTCGCCGGGGGCGGCTCCGCCACTAGATCCGTCCTCGCACGGTCACCGTCCGTCTTCTCCTTCATCCAGGGATACAACTGGATCTTTTCGCCCGCGATGGGCTTGTCCGGCGTGCTGGCAGCGGTGAGGTGGATGAACGGTTTCGATTCGGTCTGCTCCGCGACCAGCTTCATGTTCTCGTCGAACAGCAGGCCCGTCACTTCGTAGACCGTGCCGGGAGTGAGATTGGGCGCATCGCACAGGAAGGTGGCGAAGTTGCCCACCATATTCGTGGCGAACTCATGAACGTCCACCCGTTCCCCGGCCGACACCTCCGTCACGATCAACCGCGCCTCGACGGCCGTCTTCACCTCCTCCTTGACGCCCACGATGCCCCGGTCGATGACGGCCGACAGTCGCTTGGTGTAGGGATTGACATCCACCCGCAGATCGAAGTTGGGATTTCGCGGCGGCCGCAGTTTCTCGATGGCGTCAATCCGACTTGCCCGGAATGTCTTGCCGTGGGGCCCGCCGGCGTCCATCGTGTGGAACTTGATCAGGCGCGTCAGGAAAAGTGTCTTGGCGGGCTGGCCCGCGCTGCGCACATCGAACCAGAGCACATCGCCACTGGACGTCAGGGCGGGCAGTTGCTGCCGCAATTTCAATTTTCGCGTTTCGCCCGGCCGCAGTTCCAGTAAACCGTTCGGTATCTCCTTGGACTCATAGGTGGAATACAACGGGCCTTGAGCGCTTTCGACGTGAAATCCCAGACGCACCGTCTCGGACCGGGTATTATGGTTCTTGACCGTCATCTGCACGTCCAGAATGCCATCCATGAGCGGGCCGATGTCGTTGATCTGGAAGGTCGGGGCTTGCGGGTCGAAAACCAGCATCATCTTGGTCGTATTCCAGCCGTGCGCGTCAAAGGCGTTGAAGAGCTCGTCGTGACCGCCGAGGCCGCGCGCAAACCAGGCGCGGTACGCCGAGCCGTCCCGGGGCGGAATGGCAACCAAGGGGCGTCCGTCCGCATCGTTGGCGTCATACTGACCGTAGCGCAGCGAATTCAGCGGGATGGCGTACTCGATCACCCATCGTTTTCCGTCGGCCACGGTGCGGATCTTGGCATTGGAAGTCCATTTGTAGTCGCTGCCGCCCTCCTTGCTCCAGTACCAATCGGTGATCGTGCCGATCGGATTGACGTCCCAGCGCAGCAGTCCGAGTTGGAACCCCCTGGTCAAATCCTCGATCGGCCGGAGTTCCAATTCGGTGTGGTCGTCCCACAACATGCCGTACAGCGGATGCATCAGCGTATCCGGAAAACGTCCGCGCGCCTTGAGCCAGGAATCCAACGGATAGATTGGCGACGTGAAACAGAAATAGAGGTTCTCGTGGTCATACCCGGCATAGAGCTGCAACTGGGTTTGTGGCGGCGCCATGAACCTGAAACTTCCGAATCCCCAGTCGTACCAGAATCCGGATAACGCCGAGGCGTCGTCCCATTCGCCCGGCGACATCACGCCGTCGATCGTGGGGGGGGTGGTCAGGAACGGAACCCGCAGGATCGGCGTGTCGACTTTACTGGCTTCGCCGTAGGACCTCGGCACCTGCACCGGCTCCTGCGCCATCAAGGCTGCCACCGTTCCGAACAGAACCGTCATGGACCATAAAACTGCCGTGTTGCGTCTCATTCGCGATCTCCCGCTAGCTCAGTGTTCAGTGTTCGGTATTCAGTATTCAGTGAAGGCAAAACAACTCCCGGACTGCTGTTTCGTCGAACTCCGGGAAACTCTGAACACTGAATACTGAACACTCTCTTCTTCATCACTCCTCCGGCGAATACTGCGCCGCCTCGACCGGCGCCGTACGCACTCCGCGAAAGCCGTAACCGCCCCTGCGTTCCGCGTCAACCAAGGCCGCAGCCTTGCGGTTCGAGGTGCGCGAGAACTCCGCTCCCCCAAGGGCATCCCCGTCATAGCCATTGAAGTAACCGCCGCGGAACCCGGCCCCGACCGCATTCTCCTGCGGCCAGTCCGCCGGCAGCGTCAGGGTGCCGAGTCCGTGCGTTCCCAGGAACGTTCCCGGTCGCCAACCCTCAAGGGTGGCCGCCGTGACCGTACGCTCACGCGGACGCCCCGATTGGCCCACGCCGCGAGTGGGGATGCCCCAGAACGAGTTGTGCGCCTCGTCCTGCACCGGACGGCGCGGCCCGCGCATGGCTTTCTCGTACTCCAGTTCCGTCATCGGCCGCAATCCCGCCCACGCCATATAGGCCGCGGCATCCGCCCAGGAGAGCCACCGGAGCCCGGTATGCTTCATCCGCCCGTCCGGCCGATAATGCACAAAGGCATAGGTGTAATTTGTCACTGTTCCACTGCGTTCGATCTCTCCCGTCCAAGGCATGTAGTGCCCTGTCTTTTTTTCCGGCCCGACGTCCTCCTCGGTCTGATGATAACGCGCCTCGGACTGCTCCGGAGTCAACAGGTTCAGGAAGTGGGTATACTCGCTCCCCGAAAGCGGATTATACGCGCAGTAGAAAGCCGCGTAGCCGTTGGGGAAGGTGGCCGGAATTTCGCCGCCCTCCGCCGGTTCCGCACCCCGTGCCCAGAGCCGACCCGCCGCCTTGCCGGTCGGAATGGCACCGACGCCGTTCACCTTGAACGGCAGGGTATCCTGCTTGCCATCGGTGTACTGGTAAAACCCGAACGACTCCGTCCCGCCCGAGCCCAGATAGAACGGCCCCTCCGCGACGTAAACCATGATGAGTCCCAGGGCATGGATCTGGACTTTCGTTTCCTTGGTGATGCCCGGCATCGCCGTCAAGTCCCAGACCGCCGTGACATCATTCAACGTGATCGAACAGGTGGAACCCTGCGTGGCTCGCCGGATGAACAGGCCCGTGAACCCGTCTGCGCCTGCCGGCACCAGGAAGTCCATCTTCCTGTTGCCTTGCGCACAGCCGTAGCCCTTCGGATTCAAGACCCGGTCCGCCGCCAGTCGTGCGTGCTGCCACTCCCGCGAGCCCGCAACCCGAACCTTGAAGAAGATCCAGGCCGCATCGTGGTTGGCATCATTCCGCCAGGAAGGGGTCCAGGTGACGTCGAACACAATCGTCGCGGTCTTGTCGTCGCGCGGAACGAGCCGGACGTTCTTGAAATTCACGTCTCGCGCCGCCGGATCGTTCACAAACTCCGGCACGCTGGGATCCTGGATCTGGGCCTGGACCACGCCCGCGCACAATAGAAGGGCGCCGGCCATCGCCAGTTGCGCAAGCCTGCAAGCGTTTCCTGTTCGTTTCTTCATCGCGATCGTCCTTTCCATCCGTCGGACATGTCGGACACGTTGGACCTGTCAGACGAGTCTGACGACTCCTTCCCGACACCCGACACGCGACACCCTATCTACTGGTCCATCACAAACTTCGAATACAACTTGGCCTTGAAGGGGTCCGTCACAATCGGAGCCCACTGGAGCCGGTAGCGCGGCCCGTTGCCATCGTTGTCGAAGAACATGAAATAGAAGCAGCACTTCACGCCGGGCTTCAGGTCGAGATCGGCCAGCGGCAGGCGAAGTTCGTAGCGGGTGGTCTTGGAGGTCTCGTCCCGCACCACGGCGTATTGGGCGGTCTTCGCCAGGTTCTTGTTCTTTGCCACCAACGGATTGAAAACAACGCCATTCGTGGTCAGCGCCAACCAAAGGCTTGTCTGGTTCGCCTCTGCATCGATCAAGCCGAACTGCATGGAGTCGCCGTCCCAGAGGCTGGCGACGTCGTTCGTGTTGCAATGCACGTCATCGATCACCTCGGCCGCCACGCACAGGGCCTCGCCGTCCCAGCCCAGGTTAGCCTTGACGCTCATGTCCTCGGGGCCGCGCCACGGGCCGGAGTTGACGAGAATAGCGGGGGTGCGCATTTGGGTCGGATAGATTGTTGAAGGCTCGTTCATGGTCAGCAAAGGCTTGCCCCATTCGTCCATAACGCCGTCCGGGCGCATGGGCTGCTTCATGCGGGCGAGGTGGACCGTCTGGGTATCGCTCCGCTTGACGAACGGTGTCATGTCCGTATCGCTTCCGGTCTTGCCCTGCACCGTGGTATGCTCTGGCGCAGGGGCCGAACGCGCGCCGCGCCAGCCGGCGTACGGGCCATTGGATCGGTCCGAACGCGCGTAGACCGGAAAGGTGCGCCCCGCGATGAGCAGGTGGGTTGGTACCGAAGCGCCCGGCACCCAGGTGGGGAGAAAATAGTCGCCGCGAAAGATCACGCCTTCCAAATAGGAGGGAGGCCAGTCTACGGGCAAGTCCAGCGTGCCGCCGCCATGCGTCCCGGCGAACGCGCGCCCGGTGGCATCGCCAATGGATACCGCACGTTCATAAATCTGCGAAAGCTGCGTGCCGTTAACGCCCCAGTATGACGGGCTCGTATCGTTCGGGGCCGCCAACTCCGGCCCACGCACCGCTTTCTCGAACTCCAGTTCCGTCATGGGTCGCAATCCCGCCCAGGCCGCGTACGCCATGCAGTCTGTCCAGGAGAGCCAGGGGCACATCCCCTCCGGTTCCGTAGCCGTATAGGTATAGTTCGACGATGTCCCGGAGCGTTTGACCGCGGCGCCAGACCCGTTGACCGCGCAGCCATGCCCTTCGATCCAATAGTGCCGCTTGGCCTGCGCGGCCGTCAGCACGTTCAAAAAGGCGGCGTATTGCCCCTGCGTGATCCACGGGTACTTCATGACATAGAAAGCCGCATACCCGTTGGGGAAGACAGCCGGAATTTCCCCCTTGTCTTCGGGTTTGATGTCCACCGCCCAAAGACTGCCCTTCTCCCTCCCGGTCGGTATCGGACCTGCACTGTTCACGAGATACGCCGGAAGCGGGTCTTCCGGAGCCTGCAGGGTCCAGAAGTCCATGTAGCCCAGTGCCGAGTAATTGAACGTCGAAACGAAATCACGGCCATCATTGCGCGTGAATTGGTACAACCAGCTCTGCTCCATGCCGCCATAGCCATAGCCAGCGGAAGAGAAAGGCTCTTCTGCACCTTTGCCCACGAAAAACGGTCCCTCGGGAACATAGACCATTTCGACTCCGAACCCACGGATGTCGCACGTGCCGAGTGTCGGGTGTCGGGCGTCGGACAAATCCCACACCGCCGTGACCCCACGCGCCGACACCGCGCCGACACCCTCCCTGGCGCGGCGCACGAACATGCCGACAGAGCCGTCCGGAACGACGAATGTCAGGGGCGTGCCCGACCTGTCCTGTCCGTAACCCGCCGGGTTTAACACCGTGTTAGCCGCCAGCCGCACGTGCTGCCACTCAGACTTGCCCGCCCCGAGCCCTGTCGAGGGGTCGTTGGCTCGCACTTTAAAAAATACCCAGGCGGCATCGTGAAAGACTCCGTGATGCCAGGAGTTTGACCAGGCGATATCGAATGTCACCGTGGCGCTCTTGTCGTCGCGCGGAGAAACCTTTACGTTCTCGATCCGCAACCCGTCTGCGCGGGCTGCACCGGCGAACAGTAGCAGACCGCAAACGAACGCGAGCAGGCAATCCCTGCCTGCCTCAATACCGTCACCTGACCGGCTCATAATTCACTCCTTGTCCTGCTTCCCGTCGGAATCAGTTCAAATCACTATTTGTAACGATAGCCAAACGATAGACGTATGACAAGGGGAAATATCAATTGCCTGGGCGATTGTCTAGGCAATCGATTCACAGCTCAACACCCCGAGGCTGACCTGGCCCTTCACTTCGGGCGGCGGCGGGGGCGGCGGTTTCGGATTCGCCTTCTGCGCTTCCGCCCACTTCCGGGCGTATTCCCAGAAACCGGGATCCTTTTCCGCGGCCAGGACAACGGTCTTCATGCCGCGCGGGCAAATATCGCAAGCCGAATGATGGTATAATCCCGGATTGCGGCCGGACTGGAAAGCGCTCGTGTAGTCCCGCAGACCGGCGAGGATCCGGGCAGCGATTTCCCGGTCACCCGTCAGGTCGTAGGCCTGCACCTGTCCGTGTCCGTACTCGGCCTGCGCCAACACCAGATCCTTCAGTGCTTGTGAAGGAAATAGCCGCAACGCCGGATCAAGAACGTGATAGAGGTTGGACGCGGCGTTGAGACACTCCCCCTCCACGACGGCTTCGGCGCCGCGCGGGCCGCGCGTGAAAACGTGGTTGGGTATGAAACCCGGTGTGCGCAGGGTGCGCAAGAACCAGTTGAGCGAACGCTCGGCCGGCGTTCCGTATTTCTCGTGCCAGGTCAACTGGTACGCCTCGATCAGGATCTCCAGCGGACCTGTGAATTCGCGGGAAATAGGAGCGAAGCAAGTGATGATGCCACAGGGCTCAAGTTTGTTGTCGGCGAGGCCGTCCGCGGCCTCCAACGCAATGTCTCGCATCCGCCGGTTGCCGGTGATGTAGTAGTCGGTTACAAAAGTCCCGATCTCCGAATGCGAGCGGTTCAGGGGGTTGGACCACACATGGGGGCCGTGGTAGTGGATGCAGCCAACGTTCTCCTCGTGCCCCGGGAAGGCATGCACGAAGCTGGTATCCGCGGTGGCGCGCGAGGCGATCTGGGCCTGGCGCAGATTCCGCCGGTCGCCGGTGCGCAGGAACTGCCCCCACACCCACTGCACACTGTCCATGGCCTCGTTGCCGAAAGGGCCGATGTAGCGCAGCGCCTTCTCCGGCTCGGAACTGTCGATATAGAGACTGAACACCGCGTCCGGCCCGTTCGGCGGATGGGCATTAATCATGTGGCCGTACATGAACATGCCATAACGGCGGCACCTCTCAATCGGCCGGACATGAATCCACTCATGAAAAGCGGTCAGATTGCGATCGAGTTCGGCAAATTGCGGATGTCCGGCGGGCAGGAAGCGCCCGAACACATCGGTACTGCAGAGGTACCCGGGGTCTACGATTCCCACCAGCGGCTCCTGCACCGCCGCGCCGAACGCGGCGGCGGCGGCGTTGGACACCGCGCCCTCGGCGAACCGCAGCACGATCTCGGTGGTCTTGGCCGCACCGATGCCGGTGAAGCAACCCAGAAAGTCGTTGTAGCTCATCACCCGGCCCGGCGCGAGGCGGGCCATCACGTCCTCGACCCATTTCACATCGTCGCCTGTGTTGATATTGAACGTCCGGAGCGCCAGCGGCGCGGTCGGTTTTTCGGCCAGTAGCCGCTTGATCTCCTCCTCGTCCCGGGTGCCGTGAAAATGGATCGCAGGTTCGTCAAACGGCGTCAGGAAACTGAGCGGTTTGGGCGCGTCTTCCGGCCACACCCGCACATCAATACCGTCGCGCTCAACCTGGAATCCCTTGGGATACTCCTGCCAGAAGTCTCGAATGCCGGCGACCACACTGCCATCCGGGCCGCTCAGGCAGGCCCAGCCCGCCGCCTTCCCGCCCGCGCCGACCGGCTGGCCGTCGAGTTTCGCGGCGTAGGTGAGATCGTCCGTCTGCAGCAGCGACAAAGCGCGGCACTTGCGGTTCCCATGCGATCCCCCACCCTCGCCGCCGACCGCGGCCATTGCGCCATTGCCGGTCTTCATCAGCACCTTGAGCCCGATAGCCGCCAACTCGATCCGGGTCGGATCCTGATCGAAAATGAACGTGTGAAAGATCCGCAGATCCGCCTTGCCGGCATAGAGATGAATGCGCAGCGTGTAGGGGCAGAAGCGCACGCCTTGCGCGGAGGACAGATGGCCGGTAATCAGCACGCAAACGCGCAGCGGGCCGCTCTCCTCGATGATGACTTTCGGCGCCGGGCAGATGCCGAGGGAGGTGTAGAGGTTCCCGTGCTGGTCCTTCATATAGAGCAGCAGCCCCGGCCCCTGCAGCACGTCACGCCAGCCTTCCGCAGTTTTGATCTGGCACCCGGCAAATGGCGAATCGTCCTTGGCGAGACGCCACCGCTCATAATCCGTGCGGAACTTCAGCCGCAGCGCCCCGGTGTCAACGGTCAGGATACCATCGCGGTTGACGGTAGTGACGGACGATTCCGGCGCGACACTGGCGCCCTCCGTGGGATATTCCAGAAAGACCGTTTCCCCATCCACAGCGGGATCTGCCTGCAGGTCGGCCAACAGCCACTTGACGTCGCACAGATCCTTCTTCCAGGTCGCCATCGGCGATGTCTGAAGGGGAAGCGGCTTGCCGTCGGCCCGGACCGCACGCAGGCGCGAGCCGGACGGGAAGGCCCCCTCGGCAAAAGGCACGCCAAAGGTCAGCGGTTCGTTGGCGTAACGCACACCAGGTTCGCCGGCAAGTTTCACGGGGATCCGCAGGGATTTTGTGTTCATTGATAACTTCCTTTCTTTGCACGATAAAACACCAAACTGCCCTCCGGTGTCTTCTCCAGCGTCACGCGCAGGCCGCATTCACGAAGTTCCTGGCCGGACTGTTTCCATGTCTTACCCGTTTCGGCATCCTGCAGCTCGTACTCCGCCGCCGGGTCGAGCCCCTGCAGCCGGAAGTCGGCGCTGATAAATGGCGAGTCCTTGCGCCGGAAGGCCAGCAACATCCCTTCGCCGAGATCCGCCCGGTGGTACTGCATGACCAGCCAGGCATCGGACGCCGAAGAACCTCCCATAAGCGGATAGTAGTCGCCATAGAAGAACGGCCGGGCGCGCTTGTATTCCTCGATCATCCGGCGCTGCCAGTCCCATGGGTGATCAGGCACGCCATCGCCCTGATTGAAGTAGATCGGGAACTCGAGGCTCGCCGAGAGGTTGCTGCGCACATGGTACGTATCGCCACGCTGCGGATCGTGCTGACCACCACAGGTACCGCCCCCGTGGACCGGCAGCCAGTACGACAACCCGTGCGTCTGCACCTGGCTGCCAGCCGGATCGAAACCGGGGCCACACTGGTAGTCGCTGCGCCAGAGCGGAATGCTGCGGCTGATCGTCTCCAGGTCAATGCGCCGGCCGCCGCTGGCACAGTTGTCAATCAACAGCCCCGGATGCCGCCGCAACAGTTCGTCCCAGAATTCGTAGTGGCCTTCAACGTACCGGATCTCCGCAATGCCCTGACGATCCGGTGCATCCGCCGCGCGCCAGTACGGCAGTGGCTCGAAGTTGAAATCCTGGCGATAGCAGTCGATCCCCACCTCCCGGATCATGTTCGACATGAAATCCGTCAGGAAGCGCCGCGCTTCCGGCTGCCCCAGATTGAAGAGCAAGTTGCCCCCGGGCTTGCGCTCGCCCAGGAACCACTCGGGATGTTCGACCGTCCACGGCGTGTCGGTCAGGGCGCGCTCCGGCTCAAACCAGAGCAGGAACTTCAGCCCCGCCGCATGGGCCGCATCGGCCAGCGGCTTCAGGCCATTGGGGTGGGCACGCGGATTGATGTTCCAGTGGCCGACATACTTCGCCCACTCACCCGTGTAGACATCCGGCGAAAAGCTCCCGGCCGGCCCGTACCAGCCAGCGTCAATCCAGTAGTAATCATAATCCAGCTTGTGCTTGCGAATGTCCGCTATCTGCTCCAGATGGTGTACCGACTCCATCCCGCCCCAGGTGGCGGCACAGACCGGCCCCACGACCGGCTGGCCATCCGGCGTTTTGGGCACATGGTGCGCCAGGAGGAAGCGCCGCAGCAGGTTGTGGCTCTCCTGCACCTCGCCTTCCCAGAAGAGCATCAGCATGCTCGGCGTACGGATCTCCTCACCCGGATGCAGGACCAGGTGCGTCAGCTCCTGACCAGCCCGTAACCGGATCGTGCCCGCCTGATCGCGGGCAAACTCCGCCGCCCACTGCCCGCTCCAGCCGATGGCCGTGATCACACCACTCTTGCCGGTCTGCAGATTGAAGAACGGCAGCCAGGTATTCGACGGACGTCCGCCTCCCGCGACCATCTGAATCTTCTCGCCAGCCGCCAGCGGCGTAATCTGGTATTCGAAGTCCGATATCGTACAGGGCGATCCGCGCGACCGCCGCAGTTGCGCATCGCTGGACACGGCCCAAGGCGCATCGAGCGGCTGGATGTCCTCGATCATTGGCGTATCGGTCTTGCCCGTATTCCGGAATCGCACCACCCACTCCACGGCCGGGAACCCGGCAAAGGTCTGCTGCTCCATTTCGCATTCCAGGCCGGAGTGCGGATCGCGCCAGGTCACGACCTGCGCCTTCACGCCTTCGGCGCCGGGCTTGGCAGTCCGCGTCACCTGCCATGTGCCGAGCAGTTCGGCCGAGGGTTTGCCGCCCAGCCGGAATGAGAACGGCGGTGTGACGGACGGCACCGTCTGCGCCGCAAAGGTGTCCAGCCGCACAATCGTCCCATCAACCAGCTCGACTTCAACATCGGCCCAGTCCGCGTGCGCCCAGTCAGTGTTGCCATCTTGCGTAACGACACGCAAAATGAGTTCCTTCGCTCCATCTATGGCCACTTCCGCGTGGACAGCCGGCGTATTGATCCCGATCGTACGGCTGCGCCACAATTCGCGCCCCCCCGCCTCGACGCTGAAGATCAAACGTTCCGCACAGCCGCAGACCTGCTCGTTATGGTAGCGACACGTACCAAAGCCATCCATTCCGACCCAGGCGCGAAAAGTACGTATGGGTTGCGCTGCGCGCACGACAATCTCGCTGTCCGGATGGGTGCTCAGCCCATGCCCGAACGGCTGGTTGGCTATGATAAGCGCCCCGCCCGTAATGGCACGGTCGACGCTCAGCGAGCCCCAACCCTGTTTCCAAGAAACCACCCGCACTGCGTGCGGATCGCCCGGCACACCGGCGGCGGCCGCCGCCCACTCGCCGGCAAACTGCCGTGCGGTCTCAAAACCAGAAGGAACTAAATCGCCCAACCGCGGCAGGCGGCTGGCATGGATGTCTTTCTTACTCATATCGGATCTCCTGCTTCACAAATTCTGGTAGTCTACTTTAACGGCCCGTCCCCGACCACGATATTTACCGATGAAATCACCGCCGATAAAACACCAGCCTGCTCTCCGGCGCCTTCTCTAGTGTCACGCGCAGGCCGCATTCGGCAAGCTCCTTACCGCTCTGCTTCCACGTCTTGCCCGTGTCGGCATCCTGCAGCTCGTATGCCGCGGCCGGATCGAGCCCCTGCAGCCGGAAATCGGCGCTAACAAACGCCGCGTCCTTGCGCCGGAAGGCCAGCAGCAGCCCCTCGCCCAGATCCGGACGGTGCATCTGAAACGCCGCCCACACATCGAAGGCGGGGTTGTTGGCAACCAGCGGATAGTAGTCGCCATAGAAGAGCGGCCTGGCGCGGATGAAGTCCGCCAGCATGCGCCGGTGCCACTCCCACGGATATTGCTCCTCGATCGGGAAGCTCTCGTACGGGAAGATCCCGAACTGGAGCGCCGCGCTGAGGCTGCTGCGGAAGTTATAGGTGTCGCCCGCGCGACGGCAACCGCCCAGCACGCCTGTGCCGCTCAGCGGCACCCAGTACGAGAGCCCCATGGTGTGGGTCTGGCCCGGCGTGCCGTCATTGATC
>Ga0194060_10000305_pt1 | contig 35803 bp, 33 predicted proteins | sample SepL225m_MetaG_FD_163427 | JGI IMG/M metagenome (GOLD analysis project Ga0194060, IMG submission 163427) | Anoxic zone freshwater microbial communities from boreal shield lake in IISD Experimental Lakes Area, Ontario, Canada - Sep2016-L222-5m | ecosystem: Environmental > Aquatic > Freshwater >...
GGTGCGTATCCTGCGCTGCCGACCCTTCTACATAGACTGTGACGATGACGAGGTGCGCGGCAACCGCCTGCCCGCCGCCTGGCAGCGCGCTGTCTTCGGGTTTTGGCAGTGGCTGCTGCCGCGCCTAGCGGCCGGTGCCACGGTGAATACACGCCACTTGGCAGCCGAACTGACTGACGCCGGGGTGTCGCCGGTGGTTCTGGTGCCGAATGGAGTGGACGCGGACAGCTTTGTGGCCCCGCCGACCGCCACCCTGGCTGCGCTGCGCGCCGCCCTTGGCCTGGACGGTCGCCCCGTCGTGGCCTACGCCGGTGCCCTGGCCTTGCAGAATCACCCCGTCGATCTGCTGATCGAGGCGTTTGCCCAGGTGGCGGTCGCCTTGCCCGCTGCCGCCCTGCTGATCATCGGCGGCGGCGAGGATCTGCCCCTGCTGCGCGATCTGGCTGTGCGGCGCGGCCTGCGAGATCGGGTATACTTCACGGGGCAGATGCCTTACCATACGGTGTCGGCCTACCTGGCCCTGGCCGACCTGAGCGTTGACCCGGTGCGCGACGACCCGGTGGCCCGCGCCCGCTCGCCGCTTAAGCTGGGCGAAAGCATGGCCTTGGGAGTCCCCGTTATCACCGGCGATGTGGGCGACCGGGCCGAACTCCTTGATGGCGGCGCAGCGGGGGTGTTGGTGCGCCCCGGCGACGCCACGGCCCTGGCCGAGGCGATGATACGCCTTCTGTGCGATGCGCCCCGTCGGCAGGTTCTCGCCGCCGCAGGGCGCGAACGGGCCAGAAGTTACGCATGGGATCGGCTTGCCGAAACGTGGGCGACGGTCTACAGAAGGTTTTAGGAGCAATACCTTGCCCCCTCACCCCGGCCCCTCTCCCTCACGGTGAGAGGGGAGATTCCGCACCAGGACGCATCCGACTCCCCCTCTCCCGCGCAGGGAGAGGGGGCTGGGGGGTGAGGGCTGTCCGGCGGCAGATTCCTTATTTGAAGAGTATTGGTTTGAGGAGTGCAGCCTTGACCGCGCAACCCTCGCAGGCACCTCTGGTCTACCTGGTGGTGCTGAACTGGAACGGCTACGCCGATACCCACGAGTGCCTTGAGTCGCTGCGTGGCCTGGCTTACCCACACTATCGGGTACTCGTCGTCGATAACGCCTCCAGCGATGACAGCCCCGCCCGTATCGCCGCCGATCACTCTGAGGTCGAACTGCAGCGCTGCGCAAAAAACCTCGGCATCGCCGCAGGCTATAACGTCGGTATCCAGATGGCCCTGCAACGCGGGGCCGACTATGTGGTGCCGATGAACAACGACCTCGACTGTGACCCGCTGTTTGTTTCGCAGATGATCGCCACTCAGCGTGCAAACCCCGGCTGCGGCGTGGTGATGCCGAAGATCTTTTACTACGAAGATCGCGACCGGATCTGGTCAACCGGGGCCTACGCCCGCTGGATGCCCTCGAATATCGTGATGCGCGGGCGCAAGCGGCGCGATGGCCCGGCCTTCGCTGCCGATGCCGAGATTCAGTTCGCACCAAGCTGCTGTCTGCTGCTTACTCGCGCACTGGCCGAGGCGGTGGCCTTCGACGAGGGCTATTTTTTTTACTACGACGACTGGGACTTCTGTATGCAGGCGCGCAAGGTCGGCTACCGGATTATGTACGCGGCTAAGGCGCGGCTCTGGCACAAGGTTTCGCGTAGCACCAAGAATAGCCCAAAATCGCTGCGCTGGTGGAAGGTCTTTGGTCAGAGCTGCGTGCGCTACCACCGCAAACACCACGGCCTGGGCCTGCTGACGGTGTATGTGGCCTGGGTGCTACTGCGCGAGACGGTCAAGGGGAATGTGCGCAGCCTGCCAGCCATGCTCGACGGCATGCGCAGCGCCCTCGGCGTCAGCCTGAGCGACGACTTGCGGCCAGGGTGGAGCAGTTAGACAAGATTTCAGATTGCAGATTTTAGATTGCAGATTTGCCGCAATTAGGACGCGCCTGCGTGGCCTGGCCGAGGCCGCATAGGCGGCCTTTGCAGACCAGAGCCGGGGGCTTCAGCCCCCCGGCGGGCCTTTTCTATCTATGAAGAACCCTATGGAAGTCGATCAAGAGTCCCCGCCCTGCGAAATCTGCGGGGCCGACACCCCGGAGCCGGTGGCCTCCCGGCCCGACATGCTCTTCGGTGGTGATACGGTCTACACGTTCTGCCGCTGCGGTGGCTGCGGTGTGTTGTACCAGCACCCGCGACCGAGCGAGGCGACGATGGGGCAACTCTACCCCCACGATACGTCGTACCCCTCGTACCGGCGCGATGTGGCGACCGAGCCGCTGCTGCGCCGCCTCGACCGGCGCTACGGCCTGGCCAAGCGCTGTCGGCTGGTGACTCGCCATGTGCGCGGCGGGCGTCTGCTCGATGTGGGCTGCGCCACCGGTGACTTCCTCTCCGAGATGTGGCGGCAGCCGGGCTGGTTGGTGCTGGGGATCGAGCCGAGCCCGGCGGCTGGGCGCTACGCCCACGATCAGGTGGGGCTCACCGTGGTGGCGGGTACCTTGAATGACGCGGCCTTCGCCGATGCCTCGTTCGATGCCGTGACCATGTGGGATGTGCTGGAACACGTCTACCGCCCACGCGAGGTGATCGCCGAGGCCGCCCGCATCCTGCGCCCCGGCGGTGTGCTGGTGGTGAACCACCCGAATACCGAGAGTATCGACCGTCGCCTCTTCACCCGGCTGTGGGTGGGCTACGAACTGCCGCGCCACCTCTACCTCTACCCGCCCGAGATGCTGCGGCGGCTGATGGCCGAGCATGGTCTGCGCGAGGTTGAGCGAGTCTGTTTTTACGGCAGCCACGCCGCCGCCGTCGATAGCCTGATCTACCTCTTCGAGCAGTTTTTCGGTCGTGGCTGGGCCAGCCGGAGTCTGCGCAAAGTGCTGCGCAGCCTGCCGGTGCGGGTTGCCGCTGTGCCCTACTTTGTACTCACCGACCGGCTTCGCCTCGGCTCAAATGTGACGGCGGTGTTTGAGAGGGTACCTTGAGCCAGCCAGATGCATCCGACACCATGCGCAGTTACTATGACCGGGTGATGGACGAATGGCGCCCGCGCCAAGAACAGGATCACCCCTACGCCGAGAATGAATCCTGGCAGCGCAACTACGCCGCCCTAAAAAGCTGGGTCGCTGCCACGGATCTTCAGGGCGGGCGTGTCCTGGAGGTTGGCTGCGGCACCGGGCTGTTGCAGGATCTGGTCGAAAACTATGTTGGCGTCGATGTCACCGCCAGTTCAGCCGCCTTTATGCACAAGCCCTTCGGCGTCTGCTCGGCCACCTCGCTGCCCTTCCCCGATCACAGCTTCGACGGGGCTTTCTCGATCTGGGTGCTTGAGCATATCGAGCGACCCGAGGCCATGCTCGCCGAGTTGCGGCGGGTGATCCGTCCCGGCGGATCGCTCTTCCTGGTGGCCGCCTACGCCGTGGCACCGTGGGTCTCGCAGGGTCTGCACAAGCGCCCGTTCCGCGATCTGCGCCTGCGCCAACGGATCACCAAGCTCACGATCCCGCTGCGCGCCTCGTCGCCGTACAAAATCGCCACCACCCTCGCCCGCCGCTGCACCTACCTGATCGACGCCCTCGGTGGCAAACCAACTCGCCTGCGCTATCGTCGGCTGACCCCAAACTTTGCGACGTACTGGGACTACGACGCTGACGCCTGTGTCTCGCTGGATGCCTACAGCGTCGCGCTCTATTTTCTGAGCCGTGGCGACAATCCGCTCTACCCGACAGGTTTCTTGCGCGGGATGCTGCTGCGCTCGCGTCCGCAGATCTACCGGATTGTAAAATGAGCCCGCTATCGACACCGACTGTGGCTGAGCGGGTGCGCAGCCTGCTCAGCCTGCCGCGCCGCCAGATCCGGACGTTGTTCCCCGCCGGGGTGCCGCGCTGGCTCTGGCTGGTCTTCAAGTTGCTCGCCGTGGCATTGGCGGCGGTGGGCACCTACTACGCATGGCGTCAGTTTCCGCGTGACGTGCCGATTGAGCCAGCCTTCTTCGCCCTGGCCATCGGACTGTACCTCGTGTCATTCGGCATGCATATGTTGGGCTGGCACGCCCTCACGCGCATTTTTTTTGGAGAAAACAACATCAGCCTGGGCGCGAATATCGAGGCGATTGCGGGCAGCAACCTCGTGAAGTACCTGCCAACCATCGTCTGGTACATCGCCAACCGATCACACTTCTACCACGCACGCGGGGTGGCTCAGAAATCGGTGGTGATCGCCTCCCTGAGCGAACTGGCCCTGATGGTCGGATCGGGGGCCACGCTGCTGCTGTCGCTGTGGGCTGCGCGCAGCCTCTCGCCGCTGGCGGCAATCCCGCTGGGTCTAGTCGGGTTCGCGGTGCTGATCTGGGCCCTGGCCCGCCACGCCGGGGGAGGCCAGGGCAACGCACGGCTCTGGCACTGGGGCGTGGCCCTGATATGGTACAGCGGGTCGTGGCCGATGGGCGTGGTGATTATGTGGTCGATCATGCGCGCCTTCGTGCCGGTTCAGTTCGCCGACCTGCTGAACATCGCCGACATCTGGCTGCTGGCCGGGCTGGCCAGCTACGCGGTGAGCCTGACCCTCGGGGCCATCGGGATCGCCCGCGAGATCACGCTGACGGTGCTGATCGCCCAGCACTGGCCCCTGGCCGCTGGGATCGCCGCCGCGATCATGGTCAAGCTCATTCTGACCCTCGGTGAGATCATCTGTAGCCTGATCGTCCTCGGCGGCTTCCAGGTGTGGCGCAGGCTGGCGGCGCGGTCGCTCGGAGGCGCGTCATGAGCGAGATTGTTGGCCTACTGCCGGCCGCTGGGCGCGGCTCACGCCTCGGCCCCATCCCGTGCAGCAAGGAGATCATGCCGCTGGGGTTTCAGCCTAGCGCCAGCGCGCCCCTAGCCTGGCAGCCGGTGACGGCAATCGAGACGCACCTCAACGCGCTGCACCAGGCCGGTGCCCGCCGTGCGGTGGTGATCATTGGCGAGAGCAAGGCCGATGTCGTGCGCTATGTCGGCGACGGATCGCGCTACGGCCTGGCGACGGCCTACGTGTACCAGCAGCACCTGCGCGGCATGCCCTTCGCCCTGAGCCTGGCCCGCCCCTGGATCGGCAATGCCACCACGCTCTTCTCCATGCCCGACACGCTGATCACCCCCCGCGACACCGTGGCCCGGCTCGCCGAGGAACACCGCCGCTGCGGGGCCGATGTCACCCTCGGCCTGTTTCCCACCGCTACCCCCCAGAAGTTCGGCATGGTCGCCCAGGATGTCGAGGGCCGGATCGTCAGGTTCGTCGATAAACCCGCCCAGACCGACCTGACCCTGATGTGGGGTATGGCCGCGTGGTCCCCGCGATTTGCCGACTTCCTGGACGCCGACCTCGCCCACAGGCCGGTCGATGGCCCCGAGGTCGTGCTCAGCGATGTCTTCGCCGCCGCCCTCGCGGATGGCCTTGTTATCCGGGGCACCGTGATGGAGGGCGCACGTTACCACGACATCGGCACCCCCGAGGATTTCCAGTCCGTGGTGCTACACTTGGCCCTTGGGCACCCCCAACCTGCCAGTAATCCCCAATAACCCATAAGTATTAGTGGCCTTTTTTGGCTTTCTAACGCCATGACGCCCAGAAAGATTATGTCTAAGGTAGTATTGATACCGCCCACGTCGCCTGCTATAGTACATGTAACAAGGCACCCAGCCGCTCTCTGTGGTTGGGTGATTTGAACCAGAATCGGCAATCGCTCAGCTCATGGAGGTCGTCCACAATGTTCAAACGTATCGGAACCACAGCCCTCGCCCTCGCCCTTTTGCTTAGCACGCTCGCCTTCGGATCCAGTCGTGCGTTCGCCCAGCACACTGCCACCTCCGCGCCCGGCGTTTGGCTAAGTGCGATCTTGGTTCAAAACACGACCACCTCGGACGCCACGGTGAGCATCGACTTCTTCGACAGCACGGGTGTACTGAAGAAGACCTACGCACCGACGGCGGCGCTGGGCGCTGGTAAGTCGCTGACGATTGTTCTGAATCAGACTGACTTTACCACCCTCGCCGCTGGTCAGTACTCGGCGGTGGTGAGCAGCACGCAGAAGGTGATCGCCTCGGTACAGACCTCTTCGGTCTCGCAGGCCACCGGCCCCTGGACAGCATTCGCCTACGAGGGTGTGGACTCGGCGAGCGCCGCGCAGAAGCTCTTCTTCCCGGCTAACTACAACGGGTACTACAGCTTCTTCTCTGAGATCGTGATCCAGAACACCAGCAGCACGGACTCGACCAATCTGACGGTCGACTTCTACACGGCTAGCGGCACTAAGATCAAGACGGTGGACCTAGGCGCACTGGACAAGAACAGTGCGAAGACCTGGGTCATGAGCGATGCGCTCCTCGGCCTGCCCACGGGCAACACCAACGGCATCTTCGGTGCCGTGGTGACGTCGAGCGCCGCTACTGCCCCGATCGCCGGTATTGCGAACATCTGGCGCACCGCGCCCACCAACATGACCGCCAGCTACAATGGCGCGACGGCAGGAACGTCGAGTCTGTACGCCCCCAGCCTCTCGAACAATTACTACGGCTTTGGCTCGGCGCTGACGATCCAGAATGTCCACCAGACCATCACCGCCACCGGGGTCATCACCTACTCGAACGGCGTGACCGAGAGCTTCACGTTGGCACCGAACGCCGCCGCCGCCTTCTTGCAGTTCAAGCGGACGAACATCACGCTGCCGACCGGCACGGCGGGCAGCTTTGTGGCCAAGGTGACGGCCACTGCCGGCTCGATCATCGGCGTGGTCAGCTACAGCGCCCCGCCTGAGCTGAACAACAATGCCACGGTTGGCTCGTTCGCGAGCTACAACTGCCCGTCCGTTGCCTCGGCGAACGTGAACCTGCCAAACGTGTTGAACAACTACTACGGCTACTTCACCAACGTCTCGGTGCAGAACACGGGTACCCTGACCACCAGCATCACCCTGACCTATGATAACAACCTGACCTGGACGATCGCCAATGTAGGGCCGAACGGCATTGCGAACTTCCTGCACCTCCCCGGCTTTACGGGCAACCCGCTTGCCACCGGCGCGTCCGTTTCGGCCGTGGCCGCCTCCTCGAATAGCCAGCCGCTCGTGGCGGTTATTCAGCACAACACGGAGAAGAGCCTGGCCGCCTACAGTGCAGCCAAGCTGCCCTCGGACTTCCTGCAAGTCTTCACGGCAACGCCGAAGTAACACTTCATTCGGCTAGGTATGACTCTCCTGTCGGGTGCGCGACCGTTCTCACGAACGATCACGCACCCGCCTTTCTTTGTCTAAGGTATGTTTCAAACCAGCTTGACAATCAGCGACGAAACGATGACGCGGTGAGGCACTCCGTATCGCCTCATCGTCTCATCGCCTCATCGCCTCATCGCTGATTGTGCCCATTTTGAAACATGCCTAAAGGGTGATGATAATGATGTACGACCGACTCGGTGCCTCACTGCTCCTGTCCGCCCTGCTGCTGTCCGGCTGTAGCGGCGGGCCGCAGGCACAGACAACGCCCACGATGCCCTATCAGGTCACACCTGTGGTGGTTACGGTTACGCCGGTCTCCGCAGCCTCCGACACAACTGGCGCGTACCCGGCTCCATCGTACGCTCCGGCCACCGTTAATCCCGCCTACCCTGCCCCTGTCGGGCCAACTGATCCGCAGGGCCGATCAGTGATGGTTCTTGACAGCCTCGCGGTTGCACAGAATGTTGCGAAGGATCGGTTTAACCCGAATGCCCAACTTTACGCGGTACTCCCCTCGCGCCCGATGATCCGTAACCTTAGCTCGCCGCCAGTGTTGCCGGGGTGGTTCTTTAAGTTTAAGGTCGCAGGGTCGCCGCGCGAGTTTATTATCCAGACGGTCAATGGACAGATCTCGGGGACAACCGAGATCGAGCTAGTCGAGCCGTTGAAGCCGGCAGAACTACCAATCGACGTCACAACCGTCAAAATCACGAGTGACCAGGTGTTCGATAGCTTCAAGCAGAAGGCACCTAGCCTTGGCCTGAAGGTTGACGACCCGAAGAGCTATGATCTTGAACTGGTGAACCTGGAGGGTGCGAACGGGCCGATCTGGAGCGTCTTTGATCCGACGACATTCGCTTGGGTCTACTCGGTGAACGCGACTAGTGGTGCAGAGGTGCCGAACCCGCACGGTAAGTAACGAGGGCGTGTGTTTATGGCAGCAATACGCGGTTGTCAGCGAAGCTGACAACCGCGTATTGCTGTAATCCGGGTCTATCGGTTGGGCAAGAAGACGGTGAAGACCGCCTGATACTCGCTCATGGCACCGGGGGTAGATGCGGTTGCGCTGTTGATGAGGTAGATGCTTGGGCCAAGCAGCGCAACCCGCGATGCAACGGTCGCGTCGTCCGGTATGGCGAATCCCTCCCACGCATCGGCAACTTGGTCGTACCGAAAGCCCATCCGCCGACCAGGGTCGAAGGCCAGGATTGTGCCGACGGGTGCCGCAACACCGGGGAACGTCACTGGATCGGGCAGCGGGGCGATCACTCCCCAGCGCCCTTCCACCTCAGTCGGGTCGAGTCTGATGCTCTCGCGCAGCGGCCCGCTGCTGTCGCTGCCACCAATGACATAGATGCGGCCCGCAGCCGTGACGGCCCCGGCGCTCTGACGTGGCGACGGCAGCGGCGGCCCCTCCGCCCACGCCTTCGCCTGCGGATCGTAGATGTACACCTCGCTGCAGATCGTCGTGCCGTCCCACCCACCAATCACATAGAGTCGCCCCTCCCAGACCACCAGGGCGTAGCGGCTGCGCGGTTTCGGCAGCGCCACACCCGCTTCCCAGCGCTGATCGCGTGGGTCGTAGATCTCCAGGATGTCACGCACCTTGCCACTGGCATCTTCGCCCCCAGGCATGTAGATGCTGCCATGCAGCACGATTGCGCTGGCGTCGCTCACGGCGGTGGGCTTGTTCGTGAGCGCGATCCAGCGGTCGCTGGCGGGATCATAGCGGTCAACAGCGGCGCTCGCCGTGCCGCCGACCCGCCCACCGATCACGTACAGTTTGCGCTCTAGGTCGTAGGCGGTGATCGCGAATCCGTCGCGTGGGGTAGGCAGCGGGGTGTGGTTAAACCAGCGCTGGTTGGGATCTGTCGCAGCAAGCGCGGCGGTAGGCTGCGGCGGCACGCTCACCGGTGCGGCACGGCGACTGGCAATTTGTAGGATCAGGGCCACGGCGATCAGCAACGCGAGACTGACACCAACGCCGATAAAGAGCGGGATCTGACGGGGCGGCAGGTGTGTGATCACGGGAGGGGGCACGTCGGTCATATCCGGGATGATCACCGTTGGTGCTGGCAGATCATCTTCCAGATCGACATGTGACGTCGCAACAGCGACATACTCATCTTCATCAAGCAGCGTCGGAACTTCCTGCACAAACTCGATACTCTGCGCATCAACCGCCTCGGCCTCAACCAGCGCGCCTTGGGTGATCGCCACCAGCCCACGGCGGATCGCGTAGACGGTTGCCTCGGTACGGGAGACGGCACCGATCTTCCCGAAGATATTGCGCACATGCACCTTCACCGTGTTGGTGCTAATGTTCAACTGCTGCGCGATCTGCTGGTTGCTCGCCCCAGTGGCAACAAGGCGCAGAATCTCTAGCTCACGATCACTAATTGGAGCGTCGTTCGACATACTATTGATCTGACTCTGCTATGTGGGTTCCCGCCTGATGATAGCATGACCCTCCGAGAGGGGCAAGATGCAGGGGCAACGCATCAGGGCATGAGCAAAGTCACCCTCCGGCCCACACCCCCTGCCCCTCTCCCTCACGGGGAGAGGGGAGATTCCGCAGCAGGATGCCTTCGACTCCCCCTCTCCCGTTCAGGGAGAGGGGGCTGGGGGGGTGAGGGCTGTGCGGCAATCACGCGACATTGCTACAGCCCTGTTCACAGACCGACCCCGCGCAGGTAGGCACGGTTGCGCCCGGCGCTCTCTACGGGCGCGCCCATGCCGGGTAGCACATCCTGCTCGACGGTGATATAGCCGCTGTAGCCGCGCCCGCGCAGCCAGTCGGTTATGGCGGCAAAGTCCACACAGCCGCGCCCTAGCTCGCAGAAGAGCCCGCGCTTGACTGCGGCAAAGTAGTCGAGTCCTTCGGCGCGAGCCTGCGTGGCGATCTGCGGGTCGCAGTCTTTAAAGTGGACGTACCAGATCCGCTCGACAAAGCGGTCCAGTCCCGCCAGGGCCGCCGCGCCGTCGGACGCGCCCGATCCGTAGACATAGTGGCCGGTGTCGAAGACCAAACCGAGCAGGGACGGATCGGTCATCTCCAACAGGGCCGCGATCTCGGTGGGGGTCTCGACAAAACCGGCGCAGTGGTGATGAAACACCGTGCGCAGCCCGGTCTCGTCGCGCACGGCACGGGCCACGGCCTCGGCACCTCGTGCAAAGATGCGCCACTCATCCGGGCCGAACCCCTGGTCGGGGCGCACCCGCCCGGCCCACGCAGTACGTACACGGTCGCCGCCGTTGCTGTCGGCCAGCACCAGAAAGGGCCGTGTCTCCGCGCCCACCGATGCGGCGGCGAGCAGGCGGGCCACGCGCAAGGCATCCGCGACGCCCGACGCGTGAGCGGCGGAGTCGCGCAGGGTCACCGGCACAAAAGCCCCGGTAAGGCTGAGGCCGCGACCGTCCAGTTCGGCGCGCAGGGCAGTCGCATCGGTGGGCATGTAGCCCCAGTCGCCTAGCTCGGTGCCGGTGTAGCCGGTGGCTGCCAGCTCGTCAAGCATGCGTGGGTAGGTGATCCGCTCGCCCTCCAGCCCCGCGAACTCTAGGGTGCCCCACGAGCATGGGGCGTTACCGACGTGGATAGTAGTCATACCAGAAACTCCTCTATGTCAAAGTGCGCGGCACGGCTACAATCACCTCGGTGCCGCCACCAATCCTTGATCGCAGCTCCATTGTGCCACCAATTTCGGTGGCTCGCTCACGCATACTGATCATGCCCAGGTGTCGGCCCTGTCCCGAGGGGGTGGCCTGGGGGTCGAATCCATGCCCATCGTCGGCTACCCGCACCAGCACTCGCTCGCTCCCAAACTCAAGGGACACCGTCACAGTGCGGGCGTCGGCGTGCTTGACCACGTTGTTCAGTGCCTCCTGGACGATGCGGAAGAGCGGCTGTTCTAGCCCACGGGCCATGCGGTCGTCGCCGACGACGCTGAGCGCGATGGCGAGACCCTCACGGCGCGAGAGCGCCTGGGCGTGCTGCTGGAGCGCGGCTGCCAGCCCCTGGTCGCGCAGGGCTGGCGGGCGTAGCTGGAAGATCAGGGCGCGCATCTCGGCCAGGGCGGCAGTGGCCGTCTCCTGTAGCCGCTCTAACTGGGCGGCGGCCCGTTGCGGGTTCTTCTCCACCTGGGCGCGAGCCGCCTGCGCGGTGAGGGTCATGCTAAACAGTTGCTGTGAGACGCTGTCGTGCAGCTCGCGGGCCAGCCGGTTGCGCTCCTCCAGCACGGCGGCGGCCTGGGCGCGCCGGTAGAGCCGGGCGTTCTCCAAGGTACCGGCCAGCACATCGGCGACTGTCTCTAGGATGGCCACGTCTTCGTCGCTGAAGCCGGTCGGCTGTGGCGACTCAAGGTTGAGCAGGCCGAGGGTGTGCCCGTTGGCGATGATCGGCACGCACAGCTCTGAACAGGTCTCGCTGCGCTCAGTTACTGCGAAGTAACCCGGCTCGACGCGCACATTATCGATCCGCAAGGTCTTCCCACTGCGGGCGGCGTGGCCAATCAGCCCGATATTCATGTGTTGACGGTAGCCGATTCCCATAGAGGGCAGTGTGCCGAAGGACGCGGCCAGCACGAGTTCGTTTGACTCGTCGTCTACCAGAAATAGATCAACCTGATCATAGCCGAATCCATTGCCGATCTGCTCGGTCACCTCTGGGAGGCTATATTCTTGCTCTAGGGTGGCGCTGGCGGTGCGGGCGATAGTGTTGAGTACGGCGAGTTGGTCGGCGCGGCGCTGCACTTGGGCGGCTAGGCGCTGCGACTGCTGGTAGAGCCGGGCGCTGGTGATCGGCCCTCCCACCTGCGCGGCGATAGCCTCCAGCAGATCCACGTCTTCGTAAGTGAACACACCGGGCTGCGGACTGCCCACGTTCAATGTGCCGATCACCCGGCCACCACTGCGCAAGGGTGCGGTGATGCACGAGCGATAGGTCGGATTGATGGGGGCAAAGGCCACCTCGCTCCCTCGCTCGTTGGCAAAGAACGAGCGGCCATACTGGGCCACCCAGCCGACAATGCCCTCGCCAAGGCTGAAGCGGGTGCCAAGCAGGGCCGACGTATCGGACGAGACGGCGACGACGGCTAGGGTACCGTCGTCTTCAAGCAGGCAGAGCGAGCCGCTCCCAAAGGCCGCGTCGAGCCGCTCAACTGTTCGGTTCAGGATGTCGGCCAGATCCAGGGTGGCGCTGACATCGCGGCCAAGCTCAGCCAGCAATTGCTCTTTGGCCAGCAGGCGGGCGCTGCGCCTGGCGAGGCGCACATTCTCTACCGCCAGAGCGGCCTGGCGGGCGATGGCCTCGATCACCTGGGCGGTCGTTGGGTCAAGGGCGACCGACGCCGAGAGCGCGATGTAGATCACGCCGATCAGCCGGTCGCCGCGCCCGCGCAGGGGCACCAGGAGGGTCGGCACGTCCGACGGGGCGGCGGCAGCGTCTGCGGCATTGGGAGACTCCCCGCCGACCGGGATGAGGTACGAGTCGCTCACTCGCAGTTCGGGGTGCAGGAGGGTCGGGTAAGTGCTGGGCAGCACCGGCTCAGCCCGCAGTCGCTGTTCGATCTCGGCAGAGAGACCGGCGAACGCCGCTGCCTCAAAGGCGTCGCTGTCGATATTGCGCAGGCGCACATAGACCTGAGCGCTGGTCACGACGCGGCGCAGCGTCTCAGCCACCTCGTGGAGCAAGCTCTCGGGCGTGTTGTCAGCCCGGATCTGGCTGCCCAGCGCCAGCAGATCGCCCAACGGCAACTGGCGCACTCCGTCCGCGTGCGGTAGCGATGGCGGCCCGTTACTCACGATGCCTCACCTCCTCGTCCGGCTTCCGACAGCGTATCGCCGCGCCCAATGCTGATAATGCCAAAGACCCCCTCCTGTTCGACCACAATCACCCGGCGCTTGAGCAACTCCAGAACGGCCCAGAAGGCGACAATCACATCCTGGCGGGTGATGGTTTCGGCCAGCAGGTCATCGAAGCTAAACCAGGGCTGGTGCCTCAATCGCTCGCGCACCCGAGTCGCCACCTGGGCCACCGTCAGCCGGGGCGGCAGACTGAGCATGACGGTATTGTCCATAGGCTGAACCATCTGGAGGCGGCGCTGGATGGCGGCAATCAGCTCGGCGACGGTATAGTTCACGGGAGCTGGCTCGGGCGCTGCCGGGGCACTCACCGGCGCGGTGCGCAGGAACGTGCGGCGCTCTTCGTCCTGCCAGCCGCGTAGCACGGCGGCGAGTTGCTTATACCGTTGGTACTCGCGTAGCTGACGGGCCAGCGCCTCGGCGTCAACGTCCTCCGTGACTGCCCCGTTGCGCGTGTCGGCGACGGGCCGTGGCAGCAGCGCTCGTGACTTGATCAGCAGCAGGCGGGCCGCCAGGCTCACAAACTCGGCCAGGGCGTGAGCGTCGGGCTCGTCCATTGCCCGCACGTGGACGAGGTACTGGTTCGCCACGTGCGCCAGTGCAATCGTCGTAATATCCAGTTCAGCCCGCTCGATCAGCCTCAGTAGCAGATCCAGTGGCCCCTCAAATGTCGGCAGCGTAATCGTATACTTAATGTTGCTCATCCGCCCACTGCAAGATCGCTGCCAGACCAGTAGGCGCAGGATCGTGGTAGTGGCGCAGGATCGCCACAATTTCAGGTGGGCTGCCGGCGGCGGCGGCCATCTGCGCGCCACGCCATGCGTGTTCGGCGTAGATGCGAACCGGGCGCAGCGGGCCACGCCCGCTGGCGGCAGCGGTGTGGTACAGCAGCGGAATCCGCTTGAGCAGCGTGACCAGAATATACCAGCCCAGACTCATCGGCATCCCGTCGTCGTCCACCTTGCCACAGTCGTGGAAGATCGCCGCCCGCAGTAGCAACAGGTCGCTGTGCCCCGCATCCACCAGCGTGCGATACACATCAAGGCAATGGCGCTGGTCGTAGATCGGCATCTGATCAAACAGACGTCGCTCCTCCGTCGTGAGCGTGCGAGCCACCAGCGCTCGCTCATCTGCGCCCACCTCTGCCCGCAGCGCCGCGAAGAACTGCCGGGCGCGGTAGCCTAGTGAGGCGTGAGGTGTGAGGTGGGTGGCGTTGGTATCGGGTTCGCGCACAGACATCGTCCTTAAGGCATGTTTCAAAATGGGCACATTCAGCTTTACAGTCTTGCGACGAGGCGATGAGGTGATGAGGCGATACGGAGCGCCTCACCGCGTCATCGTTTCGTCGCTGAATTGTTAAGCTGGTTTGAACCATGCCTAAAGCTCAATACTGTTCGAATAAGCAATCTCAGCGCTGACCTTGCCCCCTCACCCCCTGCCCCTCTCCCTCACAGGGAGAGGGGGGATTCCGCAGCAGGACGCATCCGGCCCCCCTTCTCCCGTTCAGGGAGAGGGGGCTGGGGGGTGAGGGCAGATCTCTCATCCTTAAAGCTACGGCACCAGCGCGATCACCCGCGCCGGGCTCATCTGGGCGGCCTGAATCTTCAGCGCACCCACCACCACAGTGACCCCGGTTGGCGGCAGTTGCTCCAGGTTGGTCAGATTTTCTAGCAGAAGCCGGCAGCCTGGGGCGGGCACAGCGGTTGTTCCGGGCGTGTCGATGCCCAGTCCCATCACCCCTCGATCCTCTAGCAGGGTTATCGCCGCCTTATCACCAAAGGCAGGAGCCTGCGACCGGCTCGTGCTGTCAAGATCAAGGTAGGCACCTGGGTCGCTCCAGCGCATATCCCACCCCGTCACCAGCAGCACCAGCGAGCCTTGGGGGACGCGGCCATTGCGGCGCTCCCAGTTCTCTAGCTCCTGCACACTGAACTGATACCCGGCATGATCCTGTGCCCGGTCACGCACGTCGATCACCACTGCGGGTAGCACGAGGTCGTGCGGTGAAAGCTGTTCGATGGTCGTCGGATCAGTGCCAGCCGTGGCGATGATCCGCAGCAGGGTGCCGGTGCGAGCACCGATCCGAAGGTACCTGAACGTGCCATCAGCCTCCCGACTGATCTGCGTCTGCGTCTCGCCGGGAAGGTAGGGAACGTCCTCACGCACCACATGGCTGAGATCGACCGTGCGGGTGAACTCCGGCCGCACGACGGGCGTTTCACACGGCACACACCCAGCGACGAACACAGTCAGGGTGATCAGGGCGTATCGCGCCCAGTTATGTGTCACATGTGCCGATCCAGATAGATGCAGAATCCCTGTCCCTTATTCTGGCCGCCATTATAGCAGCGATGTGCGTACACACCATCGCCGCCGGGCGTCTGGTGTGCTATAATCAGGTTAGCCTATAGCGTTTAAAGCAGCGAAAGCCTACCTCAATGTCGCTGTACATTCCCGAGGGCATTCCGCCCGTCGTCTCCAACGCCATGGCCCGGATCGAGCGCCGTCTGCCCTTCCCCGGCGAGGTTCTCGTGCGTCAGGGCAGCCGCGTTGAGCCTGAAGATACGGTTGCCCAGACTCTGAAGCCCGAGCCTCCGCAGATTATCAACGTCGCTCGCTCCCTCGGCATCTCGCCACGCCAGGTTCACCGCGCCATGCGCCGCGAGGTACATAGCAACGTGGAGGCTGGCCAGATGCTCGCCCGAGCGCCGGGGATGCTTGGCCGCTCGTGCATCGCGCCGGTTTCCGGCATGATCGCGAACATTGATAATGAGACGGGCTATGTGACGATTGCCCCCGACCCGACGGTGTATACCCTCCAGGCCACGGTGCGCGGCATTGTGATGGAGGTTATTCCCTACGAGGGTGTGGTGATCGAGGCCCCTTCGGCCCAGGCATACGGGGTCTTTGGCATTGGTGATGACCGCAGCGGTGTGCTACAACTGCTGGCCACCGATCCGAGCGATATTGTGAAGCCCGATCAGATCGATGCCCGCAGCGCCTACGCCATCCTGATCTGTGGGGCTGGCGTGAGCGCCGCCGCTCTGCGCCGTGCGGTGCAGGAGCAGGTACGCGGCATTATTGTCGGCGGAATTGATGAGTCTGAATTGCACGACTTTCTCGGCTGGGCTGATGCCCGTAGCTGGCAGATGGGACTGCACTCGTGGCAGTGGCCTAGCCCGCTGAGTGCCCCCGACCCGAAGTTGACGATTCTGGTGACGGAGGGTTTTGGCGTTCGCCCAATGAATGCGGCCACCTTCGATCTGCTCAGCGCCCAGGATCGGCAGGAGGCGCTGATTGAGGGAATCACCCGGCTGCGCCGCCCTCTGCGCCGCCCTCGTGTGGTCATCCCTCTGATGCGTAACGTGCAGGTGGAGCCGCCGCACCCGTCCCTGCGCCCCGGTGCCCGCGTCCGTTTGCTCGATAACGACCATCTCGGACAGATCGCCCAGGTGCGTACGGTCGCTACGGCACCGCGCCGAGTCGCCTCGCGTGCGACCCTCCCCGCCGTTGAGGTGGTTGGCGACGATGGAGTGGCGCTCTGGTTGCCGCGTACCTGTGTCGAGGTACTCTCTTGAGCTGCGCCCGCTGAGGCAAATATCGCCTAATACGGTGCGCTCATCCATCCTGTTTGCGCTGTTGCCAGGGCTGTTGCAAAGTCACCCTCCGGCCCTCACCCCCAGCCCCTCTCCCTCACGGGGAGAGGGGAGATTCCGCAACAGGATGCGTCCGACTTCCCCTCTCCCGCTCAGGGAGAGGGGGCTGGGGGGTGAGGGCTGAGCGGCGATCTCACGACTTTGCATCAGCCCTGGCGCTGTTGCGCTGCCTTGCACCGATGCAACGACGATAGAGTATACTACAGACAGAATCGTGTTACACAAGCTACATAGGGCGGGAGCTGGAGCTTCCCCCTCGCCGAGAAGCGAGAACCTACGATGACCTATCGCCTCATAGTCGTGACAGCCGAAAATGAAACCTTGCGCGCCCTGCCCGCCGCGCTTGGCGATACGGTAAGCGTTCAGATTTTTGACTCGGCGAATGATGCCCTCTGGGAGATGCGAGCGAATCCACCAGATGCCGTCGTTGCGGACGTTGACCTGCCGGGGATGTCGGGGCTGGAGTTGGCTGAGATCATTCCCAACTTTGAGATTCAGACGAATGTACTGCTGTATAGCACTGACATCAACGAGAGCGCCCGCAAACAGGCAGAGGCGCTCGGTGTCTACCAGTTCCTGCACGGGCCGGGCGCGGCCGATCATCTCCACGCGGCGATCCAGTCGGCGCTGCACGCGGCACGTGAGGCGGCAGCCACGGCGGCAGCCACGGCGGCAGCCACGGCGGCAGTCGCTCAACCCGAGCCTGAACCCGAGCCTGTGCCTGAGGTGAAGCCCCGGCGGGTCGGCGTGCGTACGGTCTCCGCAGCCCCTCCGGGGGCGCGGGCAAGCAGCCCCGTAGCCAATGACACAAAAACCGAGCGGCACGATTTCACCCCGTCCCGTGTGGTGCTGCCGTCGGCGCGTGAGCGTGAGCAGGCTGCTACGCCGCCGTCTCCGTCTGCGCCCGCGCATCCGCAGCGCGGCGGCCTCGCATCGCGCACGAAGGCAGCGGTCGAGCGAAGGCCCGAGCCGAAGCCCGAGCCGAAATCGATGCCTGATGTGCCCGGCAGACGCAACTCCGGCACAATGATCGTCACCGCTGAGAATATTAACGCCGTCCGAAAGATCATGAGCCAGATCGCTCAAGAACTCGGTGCCCAAAGCGTGATGCTCACCGACCGCGCTGGTATGGTGCTCGTCGATGTTGGCACGGCCCATAACCTCCCTATGATGATCGTGCTACCGCTGCTCTCTACGAGTTTCTCTACGGCCGGCGAGGTCGCCCGTCAGTTGCACGAAGAAGACGCCCTTACAGTTTACATCCACGATGGTTTGAATTACGATCTCTATTGTTTCGATGTTGTGCAGCGATTTTTGCTCGTGCTGGTTTTTAACAAGAAGGTTGCCAGTTCAAAGATCGGTGCCGTCTGGGTGAATGCCAAGCGAGCCATTCGTGAGTTGCGTGACAATCTTTCGGATGCATAGCATACGGGTTTGCGCACTACAAAGAGCTATGGTATACTCCGGGCAATTTCCAGCCGGGTGGTCATAGAAGTATCAACTGCTCACCTCACGTCAATGGCGAACAGTTGGCATTTTTTTGCCCTCTATGGTAAAATGTTTGTGAAAGAGTTCTCAATTACATAGGGAGAGGGGATCGCCACGATGCGAAATCGGATCCTCACCGTCTTGGGAGTGCTGGCGGTGATCGGTGCCATCATGTACTTCTTAGGCATTCGGATGACCAAGGACGACCTGCACATTTCGGCTGCCGCAGAGCCCCTCCTCTGCATCGCTGGCAAACTCGCGGATTCGGGTGAGACCTGTGCCTCGGGAGTGCCGTTCACCAACGCAGTGCTGATGACGGTTCTGGTGGATGTGATCCTCATCGGGATCGCCTTCGGTATTGGTCAGCGGTTACAAGCTGTTCCACGTGGCTTCCAGAACATCATCGAGTTTCTGATCGAATTCTTCTACGACTTCGCACGTGGAGTTGACAAGAAGAATGTTGGCAAGTTCTTCGCTCTGCCGATGACCATCCTCTTCTTCTTCCTCTTCGGTAACATGCTGGCGCTTATCCCCGGTGTGGGCAGTGTCGGGATGTGTCGGCCTGAAGCTCCTGCGGCGGCTGCGGAAGCTGGGGCTGCAACAACCACCGAGGCGGCAGCCGCCCCCGCCGCACCCCTGCTCGTTCAGCAATTCCCCGCCTACTGCGGCAAGGGAAACCTGTTTATCCCCCTCCTGCGTGCCCCTGCGGCGGATCTGAACGTCACCTTCGCCTTCGCCCTGGTGGCGGTGTTTATGGTGGAGTTCTGGGGCTTCCAGGCGCTCGGGCTCGGCTACCTCGGCAAGTTCTTCATCAACCCCTTCGGTAAGCAGGGTGCGATTATGACCTTCGTGGGCATCCTTGAGTTGTTCTCGGAGATCATGCGTATCGTGGCTTTCGCCTTTCGTATCTTTGGTAACATCTTCGGCGGTGAGGTGGTACTCGCGGTGATGACCTTCCTCTTCGCCTATTTGTTGCCGGTTCCCTTCTACGGCCTTGAGGTGTTCGTCGCCTTCATTCAGGCCGTTATCTTTGCCGTACTCACAGTCGTCTTTGCCGGGCTGGCGGTGCAGGCCCACGGCGGTGATCATGAAGATCACGGCCATACAGCGAATGAGGCGGTAGCCCACTAGCATGTTCGCCGGAATGAGGACTTGTCAGTTGATGATAGCGTGTTGTTAGGAGGATTCAGGCAATGACTGACCATGGGCTACGGCTTATTGCAATGGCGCTGGCAATTGGTATCGGCGCTGTTGGTCCGGGTGCGGGCATCGGAGTAATTTTCGGGGCCGCAATTGAGGCGATGGGACGGAACCCTGAGGCTGAGGGCCTCGTGCGAACCTACATGTTTCTTGGCTTCGCACTGACGGAGGCGCTGTTCATCTTCGGCCTGGTGTTCGGTCTGCTGATCGGTTTCGGTATCCTTTAGTCAGCATACGCACATTGTAGATCGGCTTGCCAGTGCCGAACTGGCCGTCTCGGTCGTAGCGATACGTCGAGATGAAAAAGTGGCCTGTGGACTGACGGTAAGACCAGTTCTCTGGTGGCTCGTTGGGATGAAGCAGGAATTTCTAGTGCGTACCTTATGGGTATGTAGAAAGTGGCAGTAGACAGTGGATAAACTGGGTATCAATTGGGGCTTGCTGATAGGGCAGCTCTTCAATGTGATCTTCCTGGTCTGGTTGCTGAACCAGTTCCTCTATAAGCCGATCCTGAACATGCTGAGTGAGCGTACTCGGCGGGTGCAGGATAGTCTGAGCGAGGCGGATCAGGTCAAGCAGCAGCTCGCGAACGCGAAGAAAAGTTACGAGGCGGAACTGGCGAAGGCACGCCAGGAGGCAGCAAAGATTGTGACCCAGGCCCAGGATCGGGCGAAGTCGCAGGAGGCTGAGATTATCGCTCAGGCTCGCCGTGAGGCCGACCGTATCCGTGAAGATGCTCGTACCACTGCGTCGCAGGAGCGTGATACCCTGCTGAGCGACGCGAAGGGTAAGATTGCGGAACTGGTGACGTTGACGGCAACGCGCGTGATTGGCGCTGAGCTTCAGGCCAAGGGACACGATAAGCTGATCGCTGAGTCGTTGGCTGCCCTGGATCGCCGGAACTAGCGGGCGCATCCTAACCCGTAGGCTGTCAGGAGGGGCGTATGCCCGCTCCTGGCACCGTCGGCTGTTGGGCAACCCTAAAGATGGATTAACGATATGGCAACCACAGTTGATGCCAAGGCGATTGCAGGGACGCTCTACGACTCGCTGATCGGCGCGGCGCTGGAGCAACTCCAGACGGCCGCTACGAAGCTTGCGCAGGCGGGTGGCGGTGATCCGGCCCAGCGTGTTAACGCCGCCCTTCCCGCTGATGCGCTGCCGCAGGTGCGGAACTTTCTGCTCGGCCTCGCGAACGAGGGGCTGATCGATCAGGTGGGGCACGTGGCGCAGGCGTTCGGTAGCCTGACAGCTGGCACGTCCGCTCAGGCCATCGATGCCGTGATTACCAGCGCTGTCGCCCTCGCCCCCGCCCAGCAGGAGGCCGTTGTCGCCGATCTGCGCACGCGCTACGGCGACCTGAAGGCCACCTTTGTGGTGGATGCCTCGCTCATAGGCGGTCTGATCATCCGTGTCGGTGATCGGGTACTCGATAACAGTCTGCGCACGCGCCTCAGCGCTGTCCAGCGTCATATGCTCACCAGCTAAGATATAGGAACAGGCAATAGGTAACAGATTAAGACGCAACATCCCTTGTTGCCTGTTGCCTGTTGCCTGTTGTCTCCTTTGATGGAGCTCTCACCATGACTATTACTGATGACCTTATTTCCCGGCTTAAGGCCGGGATTACTGCTGGAGTTGACCTGAAGCCGCGTCAAGTGAACGTGGGGACGGTTATCTCTGTCAGCGACGGCGTCGCACGGATCGAGGGCCTGGAACGGGTGGTGGCCGCCGAGTTGTTGGAGTTTCCGGTGAAGACGGGTCGCAGCGAGTCGATCTTTGGAATCGCGCTGAACCTTAATCGGAATGATGTTGCCGCGATTGTGCTCGGTGACTCTGGGTCCATCGCTGAGGGCGACCAGGTTAATTCGACCGGCCAGGTGATCGCGGTGCCGGTTGGACAGAGTCTGCTCGGTCGGGTGGTCAACGCCCTTGGCCAGCCGGTGGACGGCAAGGGGCCGATTAATACCGAGACGCAGCGCCCAATCGAGCGGATCGCCCCCGGTGTGATTACCCGTAAGTCGGTGGATACTCCGGTACAGACGGGTATTGTCGCTATCGATGCGCTTATCCCGATTGGCCGTGGTCAGCGCGAGTTGATTATCGGCGACCGCCAGACTGGTAAGACGGCGGTGGCAATTGATACCATCCTCAACCAGAAGGGTCAGGGGATGGTCTGTATTTATGTGGCCATCGGCCAGCGCCGTGCGCAGATCGCCCAGGTGGTGGGCGCGCTTGAGAGGTATGGTGCCCTTGAGTATACCATCGTCGTCGCGGCCTCGGCCTCTGAGTCGGCTGCGCTCCAGTATATCGCTCCCTACGCCGGTTGTGCGATGGGGGAGGAGATTATGGAGAAGGGCGTCAAGGTGGACGGTAAGCTCGTCAAGGACGCGCTGATTGTCTATGACGACCTGAGCAAGCACGCCGTGGCCTACCGCCAGGTGTCGCTGCTGCTGCGCCGCCCCCCCGGTCGTGAGGCGTACCCCGGTGATGTGTTCTACCTGCACTCGCGCCTGCTGGAGCGCGCTGCCCGTCTTAATCAGGAGAATGGCGGCGGTTCGCTCACCGCGCTGCCGGTGATTGAGACTCAGGCCAACGACGTATCGGCCTACATCCCCACCAACGTGATCTCGATCACCGATGGTCAGATCTACCTGGAGGCCGACCTGTTCAACGCGGGCCAGCGCCCGGCGCTGAACGTCGGTGTCTCGGTTTCGCGTGTGGGTAGCTCGGCCCAGACCCGGGCGATGCGGACGGTGGCCGGTAAGCTGAAGGGCGAACTGGCGCAGTTCCGTGACCTGGCGGCGTTCGCGCAGTTTGCCTCCGACCTGGACGCCACGACGAAGGCGCAGATCGAGCGCGGACAGAGGCTCCAGGAGTTGCTCAAGCAGCTCCAGTACAACCCGCTGCCGGTGGCCGATCAGGTGGCGATGCTCTACGCCGCGAACAACAATTACCTCGATGACGTGCCGGTCGCCCAGATTACGAAGTGGCGCGACGACTTCCTGGCCTTTCTGAAGACGGCTCATCCCGAGGTGCGCAAGCTGGTCGATGACAATAAGCTGGATCGCAAGTTCCCCAGCGATGAGGTCAAGAAGGCACTCGAGTCGTCGATCAAAGAGTTCAAGAATACGAGCAACTATAGCTAATTTTGGGTTTTAGATTTTAGATTTTGGATTACCGGCTACGTGCTGTTCAATCCAAAATCTAAAATCCGAAATCTAAAATGGAGTGCGATATGGCGAGCAGCCGAGAGATTAAGCGGCGCATCCGCTCGGTAAAGAACGTAGCCCAGATCACCCGCGCAATGGAGATGGTCGCGGCCTCGAAGATGCGCCGCGCTCAGCGCAACGTACTCGCGGCGCGCCCCTACGCGGATCGTATGCGCGACTTGATCGGCGAACTGACGGTGCGCGCCGTCAGCAGTGCGAAGAAGGGTACGCTCCTTGAGAAGCGTGCGACCGTGCGGCGCGTCGGGCTGATTATAGTCACGCCTGACCGTGGCCTGTGCGGCAGCCTGGTTGCCAACGTGCTGCGACGAGCCGCACGTTTCGTCCTCGACCAGCGCGCCCAAGGCCGCGAGGTCGATGTTTTTGTCTATGGGAAGAAGGGACGCGAGTTTGTCACCCGCACCGGCTATACTCTCGCGGGGCAGATGATCAAGATCGGCGACTCGCCCAAGATCGAGGATATCCTCGGTGTGGCGATTGATGCGGTGAAGGGTTTTGAGACCGGGCGCTACGATGAACTCTACATGATTTACAGCGAGTTTATCAATACCCTGGTGCAACGGGCAGCGATCAAGCAACTCGCGCCGGTGGAGGCTGGCGAGACGGAGAGCAAAGGTCGCGCAGACTTCACCTACGAGCCAAGCCAGGAGGAAGTACTCCGCGAGATCCTCCCGCGCTATGTGGAGTCGCAGATCTACCAGGCGATCCTGGAGTCGATTGCGAGCTTCTACTCGGCGCAAATGGTGGCGATGCGCAATGCTACCAAGAGCGCAAAGGATCTGGTGAAGGATCTGACCCTCACCTTTAATAAGGCACGCCAGGCCGCGATCACCAAAGAAGTCAGCGAGATCGCGTCCGGTGCGGCCGCCCTCGCAGAGTAGCAACCAACCGGGGCGGCGGTTGCCCCCCGACGGAGGATAAACATGTCGCACGGAAAAGGGACGATTGTCGAGATTATCGGCGTGGTGATCACGGCTAAGTTTCCCCTTGGCCAGGTTCCCGAAATCTATAACGCGCTGGAAATTCCGCTGGACGCAGGCAATCGCTTGGTCTGCGAGGTGCAGCAGCAGCTCGGCAACGGCTATGTGAAGGCGGTGGCCATGGGCACCACCGATGGTCTGCGCCGTGGTCTTGATGTGATCGACTCGGGGCACGCGATCTCGGTGCCGGTTGGCCCGGCCACCCTGGGGCGCGTGTTTAGCGTCCTTGGCGACCCGATTGATGGCGAGGGCGCAGTGCCTGACTCGGTTCAGCGCCGCCCCATCCATCGCGCACCACCCTCGTTCGAGGAGCAGAGTACCGAGGCTCAGGTCTTCGAGACCGGGATTAAGGTAATTGATCTGGTCGCTCCCTTCACTCGCGGTGGGAAGACGGCCATCTTCGGTGGTGCCGGTGTGGGTAAGACCGTGGTGATCCAGGAGCTGATCGCCAACATCGCTAAGGAGCAGTCGGGCTTCTCGGTCTTCGCCGGTGTGGGCGAGCGTTCGCGTGAGGGTAACGACCTGATCGCCGAAATGAAAGAGGCCCAGATCGACGAGAAGACCACCGTGTTCGATAAGACGGTCATGGTCTTCGGCCAGATGAACGAGCCGCCAGGGGCGCGTCTGCGCGTGGGCCTGACGGCCCTGACGATGGCGGAGTACTTCCGCGACGAGGGCCGCGACATCCTGCTCTTCGTTGATAATATCTTCCGCTTTGTGCAGGCTGGCTCCGAGGTGTCGTCGCTGCTGGGCCGCATGCCCTCGCAGGTGGGCTACCAGCCGACCCTGGGCACCGAGATGGGCGAGCTTCAGGAGCGGATTACTTCGACGAAGCGCGGGTCAATCACCTCGATGCAGGCGGTGTACGTGCCCGCCGACGACTACACCGACCCGGCCCCGGCCACGGTATTTGCCCACCTCGACGCGACAATCTCGCTAGAGCGCGGTATCGCCGAGCGCGCCATTTTCCCGGCGGTGGATCCCCTGGCTTCCACCTCGCGTATTCTCGACCCGAACATTGTGGGCGAGGAGCACTACCGCGTGGCCCAGGATGTCAAGCGTGTACTCCAGCGCTACCGCGACCTGAAGGATATTATCGCCATCCTCGGTATGGAGGAACTGGGCGACGATGACAAGCTGACGGTGTCGCGGGCGCGCAAGATGGAACTGTTCTTCTCGCAGCCCTTCACCGTCGCCCAGCAGTTCACTGGTCGCCCCGGCAAGTACGTGCCGGTGGCCGACACGGTGAAGAGCTTCGCCCGCGTACTCGCTGGCGATGGCGACCACATCCCCGAGAGCTTCTTCTACATGCAGGGCGGCTTTGACGAGGTTCTTGCGGCCTACGGAGCCTCTCAGAAGTAATTGCAGATTTTAGATTTTAGATTTTAGATTGTGCCAATCTAAAATCTAAAATCTAAAATCTAAAATCTAAAATCTAAAATCGAGGTAACCTATGCCGATGCATCTTGAGATCGTCACCGCTGAGCGGGTTGTCCTCTCGGATGATGTTGATCAGGTCAATGCGCCAACTCGCGATGGCCGGGTGGGTATCCTGCCACGGCACGAGCCGCTGATGACGATCCTCCAGGCGGGCGAGCTGACCATCATTAAAAATGGCGAGCGGACACCCTTTGCCCTCTCGGGCGGGTTTATGGAGGTGATGTCGAGCCGGGTGACGATCTTGGCCGATACCATCGAGCGAGCTGATGAGATTGACGAGGCGCGTGCCCTGCGATCTCGGGTAGAGGCTGAGGAGCGCCTGAAGATCGCCCAGACCGACCGCGATATGGCAATGGCCGAGGCGAAACTGCGCAAGGAAATTGTGCGCCTGCGTGTCGCTCAGATGAAAGATATTCGTCGCCAGTAGGGGCGTAGCAGTGCCCCTGCGACCACGACAATTATCACGGGCGGGAGGATTACCTCCCGCCCGTGGTTGTGTGCGCGGCGGCGGGAGGAAGATCGGCTATAATGAACCCCGGCTATGCCGCAGTGCGGCAGGCCCAATTGTACGCAACCGGCGCGGTGCGCCAGGATATATGAGGGGTGTATGGCTCGCAAGATCGGCATCGACCTGGGCACGGCCAACGTGCTCGTCTATGTGAAGGGCAGAGGCATTGTGCTCTCCGAACCCTCGGTGGTGGCGCTCTCAAAGCGCGACAGCCGGGTGAAGGCAGTGGGCGCCGAGGCTCTGGCCATGCTCGGGCGCGAGCCGGAGAGCATTGAGGTAGTGCGGCCGATGCGCAACGGCGTGATCGCCGACTACGAGGTAACGGAGGCGATGCTGAAGTACTTCATTGCGCGGGCGATGGGGCGCTTTCGCCTCTCGAAGCCCGAGGTGATGATCTGTATTCCCGCCGGCGTCACGAGTGTGGAGATGCGTGCGGTGCGCGATGCCGCCCTGGAGGCGGGCGCGTCTAAGGCGTGGCTCATCCGTGAGCCGCTGGCCGCCGCCATTGGTGCGAATATCCCGGTGGCCCAGCCCTCCGGCAACCTGATCATTGACATCGGCGGCGGCACCACCGAGGTGGCGGTGATCTCGCTCAACGATATTGTCGTCAGCACGTCGGTGCGCGTGGGCGGTAATAAGTTTGACGAGGCAATCGCCGCCTATATCAAGCGCAAGTACAACGTGCTGATCGGCGAGCGCACTGCCGAGAGCATCAAGATCGAGATTGGCTCGGCCCTGCCTCTGGAGCGGCCCCTGACGACGCAGGTGCGCGGGCGTGACCAGGTGGCCGGTCTGCCACGCACGATTGAGGTGGATAGCAACGAGATCACCGAGGCCATCCAGGAGCCGCTGGAGGCGATTGTCAACGCCGTGCGCGCCGTCCTTGTGGAGACGCCGCCCGAGCTGTCGTCTGATATTATCGACAAAGGCATGGTGATGACGGGCGGCGGCTCGATGCTGCGCCGGATCAACGAACTGCTGACGGAGGTGACAGCGGTGCCGTGCTATGTGGCCGACCAGCCGGCGTCGTGCGTGGCGATTGGCACCGGCCTGGCCCTGGAGAATATCGACATCCTGCGCGATAGCCTCAGCGGGGATGATCTCAATTAATGCAAAATGCAAAATGCAAAATGCAAAATGCAAAATGTAGATTTGCATTTTGCATTTTGCATTTTGCATTCTGCATTTTGCATTCTGCATTCTTATGAAACAAAAACTCAACCCTCCGTCCACCGGCCTCGTCCTGGAGATCGGCAGCGGCGACAACCCGAACCCACGCTCGAACGTCCTGGTTGACCGCTTCCTCGGCGCGGATAACCGCGAGCGCGGCGGGGATCTGGTGGTTGACCGGCCTTTTGTCGTGGCCGACGCGCACCATCTGCCGTTTAAGGACGGTGCCTTTGCCTACGCGATCTGCTCACATATCCTTGAGCATATGGACGAACCGGCGCAGTTCGCCGCCGAACTCCAGCGCACCTGCGCGGCCGGCTACATCCAGAGCCCCTCGGAGATCGCCGAGCGGCTCTTCCACTGGTCGTTCCACCGCTGGTATGTGAACCTCGTGGGCGACACCTTGGTGCTGCACCCGAAAGAGCCGGAGGAGCCGTTCGGCGAGCTATTCGACTACCTCTACGAGTACAACCCGGCCTACTACCTCTTCCAGCGCAGCATGCCCGACATGTTCTGGGTTGAGCGCGAGTGGCACGGCGACGATCTGAAGGTGGAGGTGTGGAACCATTCGCCGCTGCTCCTGAACGACTCGGTCGCCCTGCGTGCGATGGCCGCGCCGCGCCGCTCGGCCTTCGGCCTCGTCGGCCTCTTCTTCACTGCCCTAGCCGCCCGCACCCTGCGCTCCGATGCGCGCAAGGCGTTGCGGCGCTTCTTTGGCAAGAGCTACGTGTGATCAATGCAAAATGCAAAATGCAAAATGCAAAATTTTGCATTTGGAACGTGGGTCTTCTTAGGGACGCGGAAATATTTAACCATCCCATCGTCATGTCACGCTGAGCGAAGCGTCCCGGAGGGCGATACGGATGCCGGGACACTTCGCTTCTCTCAGTGTGACAGATCACTCGTAATGGAACAATTAAAAAATTCCACGTCCCTTAATTATCTCATCACACTGTACGCTGTACGAATCGGTCACGCAGCACGCGGCATGATGGAATGATGAGGCGTTTCTCGTTCCATTGTGCATTGAAACGCAGCATGAATAGGATGATGAGGCGTTTCTCGTCCCATTTTGCATTTTGCATTTCGCATTTTGCATTGAACATTATTCTCCCTGAAGAACCTCAGGTACCAGGTTGGCTGGCAGTTTCAACTGTCCAGTGCCACCGTGCTGCTGGAGCAGGTCGTGGCGGATCTGCGCCATCTGGATCAGGTGGCCGCGCTCGTGGTCGACCAGCCAGTTGCCCTGGTGGGTGAGGGGGATGGTGCCGTAGATGATGTGGTAGCCGGTGCGGTGCCATGCCGCCGGGGTGAGGCCGCGCAGTAGGCTGAGCGACTGCTGGCGACTTGTCTGGAAGGCGTCGATGATGTTGGCGATCTTCTGGTTGTTGTAGCTGGCGGCGCGGGCCAGAGTGGGCGGGTGGGCGCTGGACAGACGTGGGTTGTCTGTCTCTAAGATGAGCCAGGCACGCTCACGGAAAACCACGTCCATATCGGTGAGATGGCCGATCAGCTCCTTGAGCGAGTGCCCGTCGATGCGCAAGGAGAGTTGCTCGTCACTGAGACCATCGACGATTGCGCGAAGGGTTGCGGGGGTCTGCTCAATCTTTCTGACAATGCTGTAGGGACCAAGTGTGCCCATCGCCTCGGCGGCGCGGAAGGGCAGGAAGCCTTCGCGCACGGTGCCGCATGTGGGGCAGACATCGGGCGGATCCCCTTCCATAAGTTCACCGCAATTGCTACAGACATAGAGGTCGCCGATCTCCTCTGCGTTCAGGTCGCGGCCTTCGGCGAGCGCATGCGAGGCACGACCGAGTAAGTCGCGGGAGAGCGGGCTGGTGCCGGTGACAGGGCCAGTGGCCACGGCGCGTGGCTCAAGGCCGTCGAGGGCGCGACTGACGTTCTCACCGGTGGAGCCAACCTCGCCGAGGGACTGGAAGGCCCGCTCGGCGCGCACGCGCTTTACGCAGCTCGACGCCTCAAAGATGCGGGCGATATTGTAGCGGCGCTCGCGACGGGACTGGAGTGACCAGACGTGGTAGGCGGTATAGCCTAAGCTCATGCTACAGAGCAGAAGCTGGTTTTCATCCGGGACAATCGTCATTGGTGGGCGCTCCCCTCTGCGTGACTGTGCTGGTGCTGCACAAGCTCAATCAGGACACCCTGCGCACCGGCCTTGGGGTGGACGAATGCCACCAGGGTGTTATGGATGCCGGGCCGAGCCTCCTTGTCGATGAGGGGCACGCCACGGGCGCGTAAATCTGCCATCGCGGCAGCAATGTCATCGACGCGGTAGGCGATGTGGTGGATTCCTGCCCCCTTCTCACGCAGGAAGCGTGCAAAGCTGGCATCCTCCGATGTGGGCGCGATCAGTTCCAGCAGGGTATCGCCCAGACGAGCGACGGCAATATCCGCGTGGCGTTCGGGCAGCGAGATCCGCTCCCAGTCCTCCATGCCGAACGCTGCGCGATAGTGGGCGACGGCTGCATCTACATCTGCCACGACGAACCCGATGTGATCAACATGTGTAAACATAGACTCCTAGCCTCCGGCGAACGGGACAACATGGCGTCTATTATACCGCGCCCACGTCATGATTCTGCAAAATAAGACCCTTGGACGAGGGCTGTTGCAACGTCGCCCTCCGGCCCTCACCCCCAGCCCCTCTCCCTCACGGGGAGAGGGGAGATTCCGCAGCAGGACGTATCCGACTCCCCCTCTCCCGCTCAGGGAGAGGGGGCTGGGGGGTGAGGGTGCGGACGTTGCAACGTCACTCCCCGGCGGGCGATTGACGTCGCGCTTCAGCCCCCCGGTGGCGCGGTTGACAGAGGTGGTACAGACAGGCAGGGGAGCGGTTGCGCCGCTCCCCTGCCATAGATGACATTATAGGCAAACGGGTGTGCCGTCTACTCCTCAAGGTTATCGTCGTCGTCAGCCATATCCTGATCGATCTCTTCGAGGCCGATCTCCTCCTCCTCGTCCCCGCTGTTGTACTCCTCCTCGGACGAGTCCGTATCATCGCCCTGATCGTCATCGTCAATCGCGTCCTCGTACTCCTCGTAGCGCAGGCTAGAGACGTACATCGCGCCCTCGCCGAGCTTGCCGGGGAAGGAGATCCTCCCGCGCTGACTGGGATCCTGGTAGGTCTCGCGAATGAGTAGACGGACGATGCGCGGGTCGGTCTGGGCGATGGCGGCGATATAGCGGTTGCCGCCGCCGATCAGTTCCGCGAGGCGCTGGCCGAGCTTTGGCTCTAGGCGACCGACCACGTTGCCGTCGGCGTCGATCACATAGACCGTCCTGCCCTGGATGCGGAAATCCATCTTCTCGCCGGTGACGAGGGCGTCAACGGCGGGGCCGCGTGGCACATCGATCAGGGTGGTAAGGGCGGTACGACCGGTCTCGGTGATGAAGAGGCGCAGGTCAACCTGCTGACGCGGCGAGCGATTCACCTGGCCGTGGTCGAAGCCACGGGCGAGCAGGGCGTCGAGGCGGGCAATATTCTTCCGAGCGATAGCGTTCGTCGGGAAGAGGCGCAGGGTCTGCTGATAGGCGTCGTGGCTCTTACTATACTTGCCGAGCTCCATGAGAGCCTTGCCCATGCGGTTGTAGGTATCGGGTTCCTCGCCGAGGGCGTGGATCTGCTCGTTCAACGCAAGGGCCTCGGCCCAGTTGTTCATTGCAGCGAATTCGACGGCCTTCTCCTGAAGCTTGCGCCGCATTCGCATCTTTTCATCTTGTTTTGCCAATGGAGAGCTCCTATTCTATGACAAGGTGACGGTTTCTGTGACAGGGTGACAGGGTGACGATGTGACGATGTGACAGGGTGACAGGGTGACGGTTTCTGTGACGATGTGACAAGGTGACGATGTGACAGGGTGACGGTTTCTGTGACAGGGTGACGGTTTCTGTGACAGGGTGACAGGGTGACAGGGTGACGATGGTTGTGTCGGAACTTAAGTTCGCTGCACAATGCCCTGGAGCGACCAGGGGCTGGTTTGGGTGATTCGGACACGAGCCAGACGACCGGCCCAGTCGTCGGGGTGGGCGAAGAAGACGAGCTTATTGCCGGGGCTGCGACCGCGCCACTTGCCGCGTGACTCGCTCTCGACCAGCACCTCGACGATTTCGCCAAGGTGGGCGGCGTTACGCTCGGTGGCAATCTGCTCGTGAAGTTGCTCCATGGCGAGACGGCGCTCCTGCTTCTCGGCCTCGGGTACGGCGAGGATCGGATCCAGTTCCTGCTCGGCGGCGATGGTACCGGGGCGGGCGGAGAAGGCGGCGATATGGATCTTATCGAAGCGGATCTCCGCACAAAGGGCCATCGTCTGAGCGAAGTCCTCGACCGTCTCGCCGGGGTGGCCGACAATCACATCGGTGGTGAGGGCGATATGCGGTATGGCGGCGCGGATGCGGACAATCAGGTCGCGATAGCGGGCGGTGCTGTAGCCACGGCGCATCGTCGTGAGCAGCGTATCGGAGCCAGACTGAATGGGCAGGTTCACCTCGGGCATACAGCGCGGCAGGCGGGCGACCGTCTCGATCAAACGGTCGGTCATCCAGGCCGGGTGCGAGGTGAGGAAGCGCAGCCGGAGTAGGCCGGGGGTATCGTGAACCGCCGTGATCAGGTCGGCGAGCTGCGGGCGACCGGGCAAGTCGTGGCCCCAGGAGTCGACGATCTGGCCAAGGAGGACGATCTCGCGGGCACCACGGGCGACAATCCGGCGCACCTCGTCGGCGATCTCCTCAAGGGGCCGCGAGCGTTCGCGGCCCCGGCGCTGCGGGATCACACAGTAGCTACAGCTCATGTTGCAGCCGTACTGGATGGGCACATGCACCGAGACCGGCGGGTGTTCCTGGTCGCGCACCGGCAAGGCGGGCTCGTCGAGGGTGTAGACCGCGTTAGGGGCGAGGGCGACGACCGCATCGACAGCCGACGGGGAGACAAAGTGATCAACCATCGGCAACTGGCGCTCAAAGATCGAGCGATTGTCCGGGCCGACCATACAGCCCCAAAGGACAACGCAGGTATCGGGATAGGCGCGCTTGAGGCCAACGATCTCGCCGAGCTTTCCAAACATGCGCTCTTCGGCGCTGGCGCGGACACTGCACGAGTTAAGCACAATAAAGCTGGCCTGCTCGGGGCGAGCGGCCGGACTATAACCAACGCCCTGGAGGGCGGCCTCAAGGCGCTCGGAGTCAGAGATATTCATCTGGCAGCCAACCGTCCAGACATAGTAGCGCCGCGAGCGCGGGGTGGCATCGCGGTCGGGACGGGTCGGCGTATCGAAGAGAAGGAGTTCCTGCATATGCTCGAATGTTGACAGGAGGGGATACAGGAGAGCGAAGCCCTCCCCGATCCTCTCCTAGAAGCTACCAGACAATAATGGGCAGCCCAAACTCCAGGCTCTTAGCAGCAGCAACACGGAGCATCTCCAGGCAGAGATACGCCTGGGAATTGCTGGCGACACCGGCCTTGATCAGCAGTGGGGCCAGTTCGGCCAGTTCGCTCTGGAGGCGGACAGACGAGCCGAAGAAGGCATTATCTTCCTCGCCATTCTCGTCCTCAAATGCGAGCCAGATCGGAGCCTCGAAATCGGCGGGCATATAGTAGCTGTTGATGCCCTGAAGATTGATCAGGTGCTGGTAGCGCGACGTGACCAGATCGTCCCAGACATCAGTGACACCACGGTCGAGGTCGTCATAGATCACCGGGCCGTCCTCGATCACATCATCAATATCCTGCTCGTGTTCGATGCGGGTGGCCAGGCGCGAGAGCTGGTAAAGCGCCCCCATATTCTCCAGCGCGCCTTCCCAGACCTCGGTGCCGGGCTGACTGATCAGATCGACATCGACCCCCTCCTCGCGCAGTTGGTCTTGCACCGCAGAGACGGACTCATACTCCTCATCGTATGCGGGGCGATCCTCATCAGGGCGCACCGTGATCATCGAGCCGACCACGAGGTCGAGCTCGGAAGTTTCTTCACTACTCATGACGTGTCCTCCGTGCAGAGCGCATATGGAGTTCAGTATACCATGAACTGACTTAGGTACTCCGGCGTTCGGCGTTTGACGCCAGGGCATGAGCAAAGTCAGATCCGGCCCCCTCACCCCCTGCCCCTCTCCCTCACGGGGAGAGGGGGCTGGGGGGTGAGGGCTGTCCGGCGACCACACGACTTTGCACATGCCCTGCGTTTGACGCTCCCTTGCTTTGCTGCTATGATCCGCCCGTTACCCGATATACCATAACGACAAGGAGCGCGTGATGCCCGAAGCAGGCCCAACCGAGGGGCGCAAGGCGGAGCATATCCGAATTGTGCTGAACGAGGATGTGGCGGCCAAGGGGGTTTCTACGGGCTTTGCCGCCTATCGTCTGCCGCATACGGCCATCCCCGAGCTGGATCTGGCCGAGGTTGATACGCGGACGACGTTTCTGGGCAAGCCGGTGCGTGCGCCGCTGCTGATCAGCTCAATGACGGGTGGGGCCAGCGTGGCCGAGCGGATCAACCTGGCCCTGGCCGAGGCGGCTGAACACCTGGGCCTGGCGATGGGTGTGGGTTCCCAGCGCGCCGCTATTGCCGACGGGCGACTGGCATCCACGTACCAGGTGCGGCGGGTGGCCCCGCATATCCCCCTGATGGCGAACCTCGGCGCGGTACAGTTGAATTATGGCTATGGCGTGGATCAGTGTCGGCGTGCGGTGGAGATGATCGAGGCCGACGCGCTGATCCTGCATATGAACCCGATCCAAGAGGCCGTGCAGCCTGAGGGTAATACGAACTTTAAGGGGCTGCTGGTCAAGATCGAGCAGGTCTGTCGGGCGCTTGAGGTGCCGGTGATCATCAAAGAGGTGGGCAACGGCGTTGGCGCGGCTGATGCGCGGCGGCTCTATGCCTGCGGAGTGCGGATCATTGATGTGGCTGGGGCGGGCGGCACGAGCTGGAGCGAGGTCGAGCGCTTCCGCCAGCCGAGTGAGCAGGGCCGCCGTGTGGCCGGAGCCTTCGCCGACTGGGGCCACTCGACGGCTGACTGCGTGCGCGAGGTGCGCGCCGCCCTGCCTGATGCCACGATCATCGGCTCCGGCGGCATCCGCAGCGGGGTGGATGTGGCTAAGGTGATCGCCCTGGGTGCCGATATGGCTGGCACCGCTAAGCCTGCCCTCGCCGATGCGATTAATGAGCGCGGCACCGAGGCGGTGGTCGAGGGGCTGGAGTGCTTCCTCCGCGAGCTGCGCGTGGCGATGTTCTGTAGCGGCTGTGGCGATCTACGTGCGCTACGCGCCCTCCAGATTGGAGCCTAGAGTACTGTCCGAATAAGCGGACTCAGCGCCAATCTTGCCCCCTCACCCCCTGCCCCTCTCCCTCACGGGGAGAGGGGAGATTCCGCAACAGGAAGCGTTTAGCTCCCCCTCTCCCGCTCAGGGAGAGGGGGCTGGGGGTGAGGGCGGCCCGGCGACGGGCTTCTTATTCGAAAAGTATTGGGCCTAGCTGGCGATCCCTTCCAGTGGGAACCTACCCATGCACGTCTCCCAGCTTAGCCTGCGCGATTTCCGCAATTACCAGAAGCTCGATCTCCAGACATCACCGGGGATCAGCCTGCTCTACGGGCCGAACGCTGCGGGCAAGACGAGTGTGCTGGAGGCGCTGTTTTACCTCGCCACTACCCGCTCGCCGCGAATCAGCGCCGACCGCGAGCTGGTGCGCTGGGATGCGGTCGGTGAGGCCGGGGTGACGCCGTTCGCCCGGGTGGCCGCCGAGGTGCGCCGCAGCACCGGCAAGCTGCGCCTGGAGGTGATTGTGCAGCGCCGCGCCGATGAGGACGGCCAGCTTACCAACACCTCGCAGAAGCTGGTGCGGATTGATAAGCGCCCCGCCCGTGCGATTGATTTGGTCGGCCAACTGCGCGTGGTTCTCTTCACCCCCGCCGACCTGGCGCTGGTGGACGGCCCGCCCGCCGAGCGCCGCCGCTATATCGACATTACTCTCTCCCAGCTTGACCCGCATTATGTGCGTACCCTGGCCCAATACCAGAAGATCGTGCAGCAGCGTAATAGTCTGCTGCGCTCTTGGCGTGAGCGTCGCCGCCCGCTGCGTGGTGTGGACGATGAGTTGGGCTACTGGGACCAGGAGCTTTCGGCCTCTGGTGGCTACCTGCTGGCCGAGCGGCTGCGGGCGGTGACGGATCTCAACGCCATTGTTGGCCCGCTCTTCTGCGCGATTAGCGGTGATGATGCGCCTCTCCAGATCGAGTACCGGCCTAGTCTGGGCCTGGATGGGACGTGTGATGCCGGGGGACTGGCGCAGCGTCTGACCCAGGAGTTTAGGGCCACGCGCCCTGATGAACTGGCCCGTGGGCAGACGCTGATCGGCCCGCACCGCGACGACCTGGGCTTTACGGTGGCCGGGATCGACTTGGGGCGCTACGGATCACGCGGGCAACAGCGCAGCATTACCCTGGCCCTGAAGCTGGCCGAGGCTGACCTGATGCGCCAGCGCAGCGGTGAGTCGCCGGTGTTGCTCCTTGACGATATGCTCAGCGAGCTGGACGCCCGACGGCGCACACATATGCTGGAGGCGATCCGCCGACCGGAGCAACAGACGCTGATCAGCGCCACGGATCTGAGCGACTTCGGGGCCGAGTTTCTTGAGGAGATCACGCGGCTACGTGTGGAGGGGGGGATGATCTATCCGGGGTAGGGAAATCCATGATAGAGCAGAATCTACCCTGTTGTACATGTCACGCAGAGCGCAGCGAAGCGTCCCGGTGTCTGTATCACTCGCCGGGACGCTTCGCTGCGCTCTGCGTGACAGGGCGTCGGGATACTTAAAAATCTTCGCTTCCCCTACCTGATGACGGCGATCCGGCGTGCATCCTCCAGCGCCTCCGCGAGATGATCGAGGGCACGCAGGAAGTCCCGCGTCTCGTCGTCAAGCTGGTCCCAGAACTGGGACGCGAAGCGTTCGTGGGTGACGCCGTGCCACTGGTCTT
>Ga0194060_10000306_pt1 | contig 35735 bp, 31 predicted proteins | sample SepL225m_MetaG_FD_163427 | JGI IMG/M metagenome (GOLD analysis project Ga0194060, IMG submission 163427) | Anoxic zone freshwater microbial communities from boreal shield lake in IISD Experimental Lakes Area, Ontario, Canada - Sep2016-L222-5m | ecosystem: Environmental > Aquatic > Freshwater >...
TCGGCGACAAATACGCCGGGAAAGACATTACACTCGTCGGAATTCTGAAAGGCGCAGCGTATTTCATCGTCTTCCTGTCGCAAGCCATTTGGCGCGATGGACGCGTGAAGACCTGCCGCATAGACTTCATGTGCTACGAATCCTATGGCGATGGCCAGGAAGCCGGCAAACTGCGTCTGGTCTTCGACACCTCGCAACCGATGACTGGGCGCGATGTCATCATCACCGAAGACGTCTCAGACACGAAGAACACGCTTCACGCCGCGTACCGCCACATCGGCATCTCGAACCCGAAGAGCCTTGCGATCTGCGCTTTTCTCTCGAAACCCGAGAAGGACCAGCACAAGGACGTTCCTCTCGACTTCGTCGGCCGGGAAGTTCCCAAGGATTATTTCCTCGTGGGCTTCGGACTTGATGACAAGGGCGCTGAACGCAACAACCCGAACGTCGTTCGCATCATTCAGTAGTATCGCTTCCCGACCGCTCCCCGACACCGCCGAAAGCGAGTCGGGATTTTTTTGAAATTAAAAAGCGCTCTCTTGCGAGAGACGCGGCCCGACTATTTCCCGACTTTGGTGCGCTTGCCCATGACCGGGACACCGAGCGCCTGAAGGTCGTGGCGTGTGGTGTAGCCGTTCACATGAAACTTCGGCGCGTTCGGAACCCCTTTCTGGCCCGGGTAAGTACGATCATAACCGCTGCGCGCCGTTGGATTTTGCTCACGCCCCTGGCGACGCGTCACTACCGCCGTCGCACCTGGAACTGGCTGTGGTGGCTGATTCTGGACTGGTGGCGCCTGAAGATTCATCTCTTTCACATCGAATGGCGTTTGCGGTTGCGTCACCGCGTACGGCGGCAGCGGTGGCAAAACCGGCCCAACGGGAAGCGAATTCCTGAAAACCGGTCCGGGCGCCGCTTCGGCGAGCCGATTCGAAAGGTGCGAAACGATCGAGATCCAGGCGAACCAGAAATCCGCGGCATGCTCACGAAGCGTTGGCCACTTCGAGAACATAAACTCGAGCTGCTCGTTTAGTTCCTCCGGTTCGGACTTCATGACGCCAGCACTGACTTCAATCGAGCGAACCAACTCGTTCGGGTTCAGCTGTTCAATTGGTCTTGTACCGATCTGGAAGAGCCAATCAGAAAAGACTGTCAGTGTGACACTCTGGTTCTCCCCCGATCCTTCAACCGTGACAATCACGGTGCTGAACGGGTTTCCAACCTTGTCCATGAGCGGCTCGGCAAGCTCGATCGCAAAACAGCTGTGCGGAAAACGAACGTTTTGAAACGGTACCGTAATTCCCGAAAGTCCCGCGAGCTCATCCTGAGTCAGCCGATAAGCGCGCTTCTCGCGAACGAACCGTGCGAGTTCATATGGCAGAAACCTGGTCGCGCCATAGACTCTCCTGCCTTCATGAAAAAGCTCGTCCCTGTGAAGCATGTACTGTGCGCGAATCCAATCAGGCTCCGCTCCGTTCATGAGTAGTCCGCGCAGGCTCTGCGACATCCATTCGAACTTGTAGTCGCCTCCTCTCGCGTACTGGTGATGAAACAGTCTTTCAAGCAACTGCAAAGCATTTTCGAACTGGCTAATGATTGCAATCAGCAAGGCCTACCTCGAAAGCGCCGGGGTTGTGATACATAGCGCATCTATTTCTTATCAAAAAATCAGGCACTTGGCAATGCCCGACTCTATTTGAGATATTTCTTGCCTTTCAGTGATTTTGGCAAATAATCCTGCTTCGCTTCCTCGGCGTTCTTGAATTCCGGAGTGTACTTATAACCTTTTCCGTAATCCAGGTTTTTCATGAGCTTCGTAGGTGCATTGCGCAAGTGAAGCGGCACGCCTTCATTCGGCATCTCGTCAATGTCAGCTTTCACCGCACCATAAGCCATGTAAAGCGCATTGCTTTTCGGAGCGCGCGCCATGTACGCAACGCACTGTGCCAAATTCACATTACACTCCGGCATCCCAAGCATATGTGAAGCTTGATAAGCGGCGACGGCTTGAACCAACGCCTGCGGATCTGCCAGGCCGATATCTTCGGAAGCAAATCGAATCAGACGCCGCGCGATATAAAGCGGATCTTCGCCGCCTTCAAGCATTCTTCCCAACCAATACAAGGCCGCGTCAGCATCGTTCCCGCGCATCGACTTATGTAACGCCGAAATTATATTGTAATGCTCCTCCCCGCCTTTATCGTACAAAAGATGAGTTTTTTGAAGCGCGTCTTTGATGCTCACGCCCGTCGTCGCCGCGAGTTCGAGCGCATTCAAAGCGACCCGGGCATCACCGTTCGACATGTTCGCGAGAAACGATATCGCTTCGTCGTTGATCTTGAGCTTTCGTGCGCCAAGCCCGCGTTCTTTATCAAGCAGTGCGCGCCGAATCACGGTTTCGATAGTTTCAACAGAAAGCGCGTTCAAAACAAAAACCTTGGCACGCGAAAGTAAAGCGCTATTCACCTCGAAGGATGGATTTTCCGTGGTCGCGCCGATTAAAATGAAAGTGCCGTTTTCTACGTACGGCAAAAAAGCATCCTGTTGAGATTTATTGAATCGATGAATTTCATCGATAAACAAAATCGTGCGCTTACCCAAATCACGCGACGCCTCGGCAAGCTTCACCGTGTCACGGATTTCTTTGATGCCGCCGGTCACAGCGCTCATCTGCAAAAACTCGGCGCCACTCGCCTCCGCAAGAATTCGCGCGAGCGTGGTTTTCCCGCTCCCCGGCGGCCCCCAAAGAATCATCGAGGGAATTTGTTTCTGCTCAATTGCGAGCTTCAGAATCTTTCCTTCTCCTAAAAGATGCTCCTGTCCGACATATTCGGCCAAGTTTAAAGGCCGCATGCGGTCAGCAAGCGGCATGAAATTCACATTATTTGAAAACAGAGACTGCATAATTCAAGATCCCTCGGCTTCGGGATGACAACATGAGGAGAAAATGGATTCCCGCCTTCGCGGGAATGACGAACGGCTCGAAACGAGCGATTATGCCGAGTTCGCCGCCGGGCAATGCGCTCCCCTCTTGCCCGCCGGCGAAGCTCGGCATACCGCGCTCGTGTTATCGTCTTTTCTTCAAAAAAGGGTTTTTTGACTCGAATGGCTTTTTCGGTCGCGGCACAGGCGCATGTTCCCGTTTGCGCATCTCCGCCGCGAGCATGGCGATTTCATCGCGCAATAACCCGGCGAGTTCGAATTCCAGAGCTTTGGCAGCTGATTTCATTTCTTTTTCTTTGTGCGCGATAACCTTTTCTAAATCGTGAGTCTCGGCTTTCATTTCTAACTTCAAGTTAGCCTTGGCATCTTTTTCGCTGCGGAGCATGCTCGAAATATCGTGAATCTTTTTCTCGATTGAGCGCGGCGTAATATTATTGACCCGATTATATTCAAGCTGAACTTTGCGACGACGATCGGTTTCGCTCAAAGCACGCTTCATCGAACCGGTCATATTATCGGCATACAAAACCACCTGACCGCGTACATTGCGGGCGGCGCGACCGATTGTTTGAATGAGCGATGTTTCGGAACGCAGAAAACCTTCTTTATCAGCGTCAAGAATTGCGACGAGTGAAACTTCCGGCAAATCTAAACCTTCACGAAGCAAGTTCACACCAACCAAAACGTCATATTCACCGCGACGCAGGGCGCTGATGATTTCAATGCGCTCAAGCGTGTCGATATCAGAATGCAAATATTTTACCCTGATTTTTTGCTCAGCCAGATATTCGCTCAAATCCTCGGCCATTTTCTTCGTGAGAGTGGTGACCAAAACACGATCGCCCATCGCGACCCGCTCACGAGCACGCGCCATCAGGTCTTCAACCTGGGTTTTAATACCTTTCTTTTCATCGCCCGTGATAGGCAAAATCAAAATCTCCGGATCAACTAGACCAGTCGGACGCACGATTTGCTCCACAACTTGAGCTGAATTTTGAAGTTCAGGGTCCCCGGGAGTCGCCGAAACGTAAATCAACTGCCCGACGCGTTTCATGAATTCGTCGTATTTGAGCGGTCGATTATCGGCGGCCGATGGCAATCGGAATCCATAATCAATCAAGGTCTTTTTGCGTGATTGGTCACCATTGAACATGCCCCCGATTTGCGGAATCGTGACGTGCGATTCATCAATCACCGTCAAAAACTCACCCTTCGGGAAATACGAAATCAAAGTATCCGGCGCCTCCCCGGGACCGCGACCAGACAAGTGTCGAGAATAGTTTTCGATGCCACCGCAAAAACCGGTTTCGCGAATCATGGCTACGTCTTCATTCGTGCGACGTTCCAAGCGCTCGGCTTCCAAAGTCATGCCCTTTTTCTCAAAGTGTTTCACGCGCTCAGCCTTTTCCGCGAGAATTGCTTTGATGGCGCGCTCGCGATCAGCAGGCGCGGTGATGAAGTGCTTAGCTGGATAAAAATAAACATCTGAGCGATCTTTGATCGTCTTTCGCGTGACTGGATCAATCTGCAAAATTTCTTTGATTGTTTGTTCTTCGAGTGTAATTCGATAAACGGTTTCTTCATCCATCGGAACGAGCTCCAAAACATCGCCGCGCACGCGGAAAGAACCACGCACCAAATCTGTACCGGTTCGACGCTTAAATTGCATGGCGAGCAGTTTTCGCATCAAATCACCACGGACAATCACCTGCCCGCGAGCCAAGTGCATAAGCGAAGCACGATATTCTTCCGGTGCGCCTAAACCGTAAATACACGAAACCGAAGCTACGATAATACAATCTTTGCGCGTTAAAGCCGCTGCTGTTGCCGCATGACGCAGGCGATCGATTTCTTCGTTAATCATCGCCTCTTTTTCGATAAACGTATCGGAACGCGCGATATAAGCTTCCGGCTGATAATAATCGTAGTAAGAAACGAAATATTCGACGGCATTTTCCGGGAAAAATTCGCGAAACTCGTTACACAACTGCGCCGCCAAAGTTTTATTATGCGCAATCACAAGCGTCGGTTTTCCGATATTCTTGATAACGTTCGCGATGGTGTAAGTTTTTCCCGAACCCGTAACGCCAAGCAAAGTCTGCTCATGCAGGCCTCGTTCGATTCCTTCGGTCAGCTTTTCGATAGCTTTCGGCTGATCGCCCGCCGGTTTATATGGCGCAACTAGCTTGAAATCCATAGGAACAGAACCTTAGCAAGATTTCAGAACTTCTTCCATAACCCTCACGTGAAACAAAACCCTCTCGTCCCAAGAAAGTCTCCCTGGGACTTCCGAACACATCGATAAACCGGCTCCATTTTTATGCGCCCAGCTTTCGAGCGAACCGTCATGAGCATCGTAAATAATCCCGCGATCGGCTTTTTCGTCGTAGATCTTTCGGGCTTTTAAAATCGGATATTTTCGGGCAAAAATATTTAGTATTTTTCGATAGATCTTATCGCGATTCTTATCGAATCCATAAAGATAAAATTTCTTCTCATCCGCATCCTCGTGCATGGTATGTATGAAAAAAGGTCTCGCCTTTAGAATCGTCGCTTCAATCAAAAGATTTTCCAAACGTCCGCGCTTCGATCCGAAATGTCGATTCAGATTATAATTCTCGAAATTTTCACGCCCAATCCCAAAACCGGTTGGATTCGCGACCGGAAAAATCAAAACCTGAATATCCTTGAACTTACCAAAAACATCCTTTTCAATCGCCCGCAAAACCGCGTACGAAGCCGCGATTTCATTCCCGTGAATGCCAGCCGAGAAGCAGACCGTCTTTTTACTCACCGACCATTTCTTGCTCCTGACCATGACAAAAGGGATCTTTCTTGACCCGCCAACGGAATCGATAACAGAAAACGAATAATTAGATTTTTTGCAGGCCGACTTTAATTCCCGAAGATAATCTTCATAACGAATAACTTCGCTCATAATTTTACATCTCTTCTTTTTTCTCTCGCAGGAAGTCGAACCAAGATTCAAGCGCCTCCATAATAAACTGGAACGGCGCTTCGATCAGAATATCTAATATAAACAGAAACACGTTAACGCGATTGATGTTTTCAGAAATCCAACGACCCAAAGTCAGGATCGGCAAAGTCAGCGCGTTGAAAACCGTGGTAATCAAGCCTTCCTTTCCGGAAACAATAATCAGTTCTTTCGCATTCTGACGAAGCGAAACTCCGAAGAAACTGATGATTGAGGTGAAAAGCAGAAAGAGAGTCGTACTAACACCGTTAAAATGCAGAGTCTTGGTTAGGAATCCGGCCAAAGCGCCAAATGAGAATATCCAGAGAACCACGTAGAACGTCGTATACAACCAAAAAGCGAAACCCTGTTTTTTTCGTATCGAAAGTTTTTTTACTCCACTGAAAACGGCCTTCGGTTCATCTTCATAAACGATTTCGCGCATAGCCATCGAAAGAACTTTCGTGTTCGATTTTCCAGGCATCTGCAACGAAACCAGAATTATGAAAAGCAGGAACGGCGGGAATAGCAAATTCGCAGCGAGCGGCAAATACGAGATTTGTTTCATGATGAAAAAATCGTACGGAAGCTCAAGCATCAAACCAACAACCATCTTCGTGAGGAAAACATAAATCAAAGCACGCACACCGCGTCGCCACAAACGGTCAGCATTCTGTTTGTATTTACGCGATATAAGACTAGAGATCGCCTCATCAAAATCTCTCCGATTATGAACGAGATGCTCGAGCGACGTTCCCTGCTCCTTAATCAAATCATGCAAAAGCAAAAACGGCGCCACGACTTTTTTAACTTGATTAAGTAATCGCTTCTGCAAAGGATAAGTGAGCTGCTCGATAATCGCATCGCGCGCCCGAAGCAAAGTCTCCGCCATGGACTTATCAACCACGACTTCACCCGCAATCCATTCCGGCACGTAAATACGCAAAAGATGATACTCGGTCATGGCGGCGTCGGACTTCGTGAGCGACTTGTATGAGGCAATATAAATTTGAAAATCACGCGTAACTTCCGGAATTCCGGGAGTATCAATATGTGGACGAACTTTTTCGTAAAGCGTCTGAACTAGCGCATGCTCAACAAAGTTCGGTTCAAAAAGTTCTTCCAATTCTACGGCGCACATCTTCAAAAGCCATTCAGTCCGGTCATTAAAATCACCACCAAGCAAATCGATAACCGCGAGATATTTCAAAACCACCGTGTTGACGCGAGCCAGCATCACTTCGGGAACGCCATCATTTGGCAGATAGCGCAAACGAATCAGCTCACGGGTTATGTCATTACCGAGATTCTCGCGCTGACCCAAAAACTTAATACGACGAGTCAAAATTCGGTCGATAGCCGACTTACGCAACAGGTGTTCGGCCTTAAAATCAATAAAATTACGAGCTTTCTCGTAAATCGAAGTCGCAGTCGAAATAGCATCGGAAACATGAATGAATGGGGCCTCGCCGGAGCTCTTAACGTCTTCATCCTGACGGATTGCGTGAAGAAGAAGATCAGCTTGTGGAGATAGCATAGTTAATTAAGCCTGTTACCATTTAAGCTTCTTGCCCAAAATGATAGATTTCGAGCAAAATCGACGGCTATAAATATTTTTGCTTAGCCCGAGCTAAGGTAAAATATTTTTGCCTAGAGTTTGCCGAAAGCTATCATTTTGGACTGGAGCTTAAATGGCAACAGGCTTATTAGTACTTTACCGCACTTTTGATACTTTGGCCACTTTTTTCAAAATATTTTTATTAACCGAATTTTTCTTCAAAATAGATAGAATTTCCGGCGGTACCGAACAGGTTACACAAACCCCGGGCTTAAACTTTGATGGCTTTGGTTTCATAGATTTTATGTTTTAGAATTTTTTTAACCATTTCAGTAACAAACAAATAGCCGGCGGCTAGAATCAACAAAATCACAACTTCGCTCCAAATCGGCCGACTAAACCTGAAATATTTCTCACCAAAAGCAGTGAACGGAGTGATGGCAGCCATCGCAATACCAAGCACCGTAAGCATCGTAAGAGTTAAACTTGGTGCCGTAGCGCGCCAAATCGGGCGCCAGGAGCGCACCGAAAAAATCAACAATATCTGCGTAAAAGTCGATTCCATGAACCAAAGCGTACGAAAACGATCCGGCGAAATCGCATGAAAAATTCCGAACGAGAGAAAGTCAAAAAACGTACTCACAAGCCCAAGAACTATCACGATGTAATAAAACTCTTTTTCATTCCAGGTGCGTGGCGAAGCACGGTCTTCGACATCAACCCTATCAGAAGCCACCGAAATCAGAGGGAAATCACCGATAAAATTCAGAAGAAGAATTTGCACCGGGAGAAGCGGTAAGAACGGCAGAGCAACCGAAAGAACCGTTGCGGTAACGAAGTTTCCAAAGTTGCTCGCGAGCGCCGCATACAAAAACTTACGCACATTCGCGAACATATCGCGGCCATAACCGATGGCGTCGATAATTACGTGCAGTCCATTTTTCATGAGCACAATATCGGCAGCGCTCTTCGCGATATCAGCAGCCGAAGAAACCGCCATGCCGACATGAGCCGCCCGCAAAGCCGGAGCATCATTCATGCCGTCTCCCATGAAAGCCACGCGGCGCCCGTCAGATTCCAGAAGTTTTACGATTTGATGTTTTTCATTCGGCGAGACGCGCGCAAAAACCTTGCAATCACGAACATAAGTCAGCTGTTCCGAGCGGTTCGCGCGGGCAAATTCTTCACCAGTCACAGCACGTTCATGCTTCGCGAGCAGTCCGGCTTTGCGCGCCACCGCTTCAGCGACTTCAATACTGTCGCCAGTCAAAATCTTAACCTCGATATGCAAAGCTTCGGCTGCTCGAATAGCTGCTTCCGCTGTATGACGAATCGGGTCAGAAAATCCGATGATGCCCAAAAAGATTAAATCCTTTTCGTCTCTAGCTGTTATTTCTTTGCCATCGAATTCACGATATCCAAAAGCCAGAGTTCTCTCCCCCGCCTCGCCCATCGTTCGATATTCTTGAAGCCAGTCCTTCTCGTCTAAGACGCCATCATGAGCCGAAGTTGAAGTCGCGAGAACCGCTTCCGGCGCTCCGGAAACAAAGATATAAGTCTTCCCGTTGATTTTCAGTAATTTCGAAGAGCGTCTACGGATCGGGTCGAAAGGCTCGACGGCCAGAATTTCACCATGATGCTGATGTTTGCCGAAATGTTCGGCTAGTGCCGCATCATATGCAAGACCAGAAATAGTATGCGGAACATGCTTTCCGACGGTCGCAGTAACGAATTTCATGAGCATATCCTCGTCGCCACGAACCTCCGAAACTTTCATCACACCCTCGGTGAGGGTTCCGGTCTTATCAACACACAAAACATTCACATGACCCAGCTCCTCGACCGCCGAAAGTCGGCGCACCAAAACATGCTGTTTCGCGAGTTTCATGGCACCGCGCGCAAAAGTTATCATGACAACCGCCGGCAGCACTTCCGGCACCATCAGAATCGCAAGCGCCACAAAAAACAGCAGGCGCTCCGGAATGCTCATGTTCGAATGCAAAAACATCTGGGCGATAAAAACAATCACGAGCGAAATGCTAATTACTTTAAAAATGAAAGAATTCAATTTTTTTACGATGATTTCAAAAGCACTCGGTTCCGGATTTTCAGTCGCAAGTGCAAGCAGTTCACCGGCTTCGGAGTGCTTGCCGGTACGAAAAACCACCGCCGTAACAATTCCTGAAAGCAAATTAGTTCCCGCAAAAATAATATTTTCGGCATCATTGCTCGTTTCAACCGATCTACGAATAGTTTTTTCGTTTTTTTGAACCGGCGCCGACTCTCCGGAAAGCATCATTTCATCAACCAAAACTCCATTCGCTGAAACAATTCGCGCATCCGCCGGAACCACATCGCCGGCTTCCAACCGAATAATATCTCCAGCCACAATTTCGCGCGCTGAAATCTCCTTAAACTCACCGTCGCGCATGACTTCAATTTGCGGAATCAGTTTGTGCAAAAGTTTTTTGGTCGCGACTTCGGCGTGATATTCCTGAACGAATGAAAGCACGATATTCAGGATCACAACCACAGAAATAACAATTGAGTCGATTTTTCCGCCAACCACAAAAGACAAAACCGCCGCCGCGAGAAGCATGAGTGTGAGCGGCGCGAGAAGCTGTCGCCCGAGAAGCTCAAATGCGCTCACCGATTCCGGCGTAAAAACATTGGCGCCATCACGCTTGAGCCTAGCTTTTGCTTCCGCGTCACTTAAACCGGTTTCGCTTGTATGCAAAATTTTATAGACCGTTTCTCCGACGCTTTTTGCCGCCAATTCCAGCGATATTTTTTCCTCCATACGGTCTTGCTAATCGATTTTAAGCGCTTCAATCGTCGACATACGTCCGGCTTTTCTGGCCGGATATAGGCCAAATACGTAGCCGATAACCGCGGCGACTGTAATCGCGATCACTATAGATTCTATTGGCACGCCTAACTTCCAAGCATAGCCATTAGCCCGTAAAACAACTCCCACAAGAAGAATGCTTAAAACCGCAAGTATAGTTCCGATAATTCCACCGAGCGAAGTTAGGGTGATTGATTCAACGACGAATTGGTTAAAGACATCATCCAGAGTCGCTCCGTATGATTTACGAATACCGATTTCATGCAAACGCTCGGTCACCGAAACCAACATAATATTCATAATTCCAATGCCGCCAACCAATAAAGAAATCGCCGCGAGTGTAACCAGCAAAAAACGCATAACGTCAGTAACCGTGGTTGCAATACCAATCACCTGATCCATGGTGGTTACGGAAAAATCATCCTTCGCGGGATCGATAATATGGTGTCTGCGACGCATAAAATCAGCTATTGCCGCCGCAGCTTCCGCCTCTGAATAGCCGGGCGCGAGCTTCACGACGCCTTCTTGCACATAATCAATACCAAGTATTTCATGCTGAGCAGTTTTAAGAGGAATATAGCCGACAGTATCTAAATTAAAGCCGAAAGATTGACCACGCGGCACGACGGTGCCAATAACGCGAAAAGACGCCGAGCGAATGCGAATCATCTGACCAAGCGGGTCTGAATCTCCAAAAAATGTCTGTTTGGCCTCCGAGCCAAGTACGATTACATTTTCAGCGCCGTTATTTTCATTTGCATTAAAAAATCTTCCTTTATCAATAACTACCTGCGGGTCTACCGCTTGATAATTTTCCGTCGCCGCAATCATGAGTAGCTGCTTTTCTTTATTGCCGACAACGGCAATGCCCTGAGCCATATTGTAGCTCGAAGTCGATTCAACAAATGGTAAAGCTTCGAGCGCTTTAAAGTCCGATGGCTTCAGTGTCGTCACTTCGATTCCTTGAACTCTCGCTGACGAGGTACCGAACGAAGACAATCCCGGCACTCTCGTTTGAACGCTCACAATTCCGGTTCCATACGAAGAAAGTGACGAAATTACGAATTCTTGAACTCCGCCGCCAAGCGAGACTGTTAGCGAAACCGCGAAAATCCCGATCACGATGCCGAGAATTGAAAGAGCTGAACGCAAAGGATAGCGCCTTAGATTCTTTAAGCTAGTTTTAACCGCATATCCAACTTGCATACTATTGCGATTTTAAGGCCTCCGTTGGTTCAAGACGCGCCGCACCAATCGCCGGATAAAGCCCCGCAATAATTCCGACCAGCGCCGAAACTAGAGCTGCTATAACAATATCTCTTGGATCCAAAATTAACTGCCAATCATAACCAGCATAACGAACTCCAAAAGCCAGAAACCAAGCAGCTAGGCTTCCAATCACGATACCGATGATCCCGGCAATGAATGAAACAATAATACTTTCAACCAAAAATTGAATCATGACAGTCTTATTTGAAGCTCCGAGCGCTTTTCGCAAACCTATTTCGCGATACCGCTCTGAAATTGCAACGAGCATGATGTTCATGATACCAATGCCGCCCACGAGCAGTGAAATCGCGGTTATCGCAAGCAAGAAAGCCGAAATCGCACCGGTGATACCACTCAATATCGCGAGTCCCTGGGCGGTGCTCTGAACCATAAAATCATCTTTGTCGGGAGACGGAATATGGTGACGGCGTCTAAGTAGCGCCGTAATCTCTTCAACTATTTTATCTGTTTGATTCGCGTCCTCCGACTTGGCTCTCGCGATATTCACATAGTTAATGCCGGCAATTTCTTTTTGCACAACAGAGATTGGCGCATAAGAACGCTTGTCAAAATCACCAAAAAGCGTCGCGCCGCGTTTGGCTGCAACTCCGATTACAACAAATTGCATACTTTTAAAACGCACCATTTCACCAACCGCATCACTTTCGCCAAAAAGCTGCGTCTTAACATCCGGACCAAGTACAATCACACGTGCCTGACGAGTTACTTCGTCGGTCGTAAAAAATCTGCCGGCAGATAAAGCCTGATTTTCGATATCTAAAAATGAAGAATTCACCCCAACCAAATCAGAATCGAAGTTCTTCGCACTACTCGACATCTGCGCCCGAGCTGTTACATACCCGGTTGCTCCAACAACGCCTGGAATCTTCGCAACCGCATCAATATCTTCAGTCGTGAGCGTTCTAATCATAATTCCAAGCACGGCGGCCGGTGGCCCATTTGATTCGCTTTTCCCTGGCAGAATTCCGATCAAGTTAGTTCCGACGGTTGCGACTTGAGAAACAATCAGCTGCTGAGTTCCTTTTCCAATCGACGCAACCAACATGACACTTGAAACTCCAATCACAATTCCAAGCATCGTCAAAAGACTGCGCAGCAAGTTTGCGCGCATGGCATGAACCGCTGACTTAATATAGACGATGATTTGAAACACACGAAATATATTACGGCGCGAAAAACTATCCCGGCACTATCAATCCGTCTCGAACGTGAATGATCCTGGTTGCTTGCGCTGCTACTTCTTCTTCGTGAGTAACGATAACAATCGTTTTTCCGGCTTCGTGAAGCTCATGAAAAATTTTCATCACCTCAACCGTGTTCGTCACATCCAAATTACCGGTCGGCTCATCAGCTAAGATTACGTCGGGATCATTCATGAGCGCGCGAGCGATTGCCGTGCGCTGCATCTCACCGCCGGAAATTTGATTTTGAAAATTATTAATGCGGTGCGAGAGCTTAACGCGCGTTAAAAGCTCCAAAGCACGTTCACGGTCTTTTTTTTCATCACGCTTTTCTTTTGAATAGAGAGTCGGCAGAAGTACATTTTCTAAAACCGAAGTTCTTGGCAACAAATAAAAGGCTTGAAAAACGAAGCCTATTTTTTTATTGCGCAGCGCCGCGAGTTCTTCATCACGCTTCTTTGAAACATCTTCGCCCTCAAAAAGGTATTCGCCGGCAGTTGGACGGTCCAGAAGACCGACGATATGCATAATCGTTGTCTTACCGGAACCAGAAGCGCCCTTAATCGCCGCGAATTCACCCTTTTTGATATCGACGTTCACTCCCTTCAAAACCTGGGTGGTAACTTCGCCGGTAGTATAAGTTTTTGTGATGTTTTTAAGTTCAATCATGGCGGTACTAGTTCTGGGTGATATACGTAATCACTTTGTCACCTTCGGAAACCCCGCTTAAAATCTCAACTTCGGTATCGGACTGAATTCCGACTTTAACCTCACGCTTATCAAAAGTAATACCGTTCGGAATTCGAACATAATCAACCTTTCCCTCACGAATAACGGCCGCGTAAGGTACAACCAAGGCCTGATCTTTGGAAGCCGCGATAAGCTTGAGGTTCGCCGTCATACCAGGCAGAGCCAATACTCCGACGTCATCAAAAGCCACCTTTATCCGATAATAAATAACACCTTGAACAACAGTTTCTGCTGGGTAAATTTCAGAGACGTGACCCTTAAAATCATTGCCCTGATACGCATCAAAATTGATATCGACTCCATTTTCAAGCTTAATCTTAGGAATATCGATTTCGGCGATATTGGCTTCTATCACATAAGGAGGAGCAGCGATCATCGTCACGACCGGATTCACGTTTGTGCTCACACCGACGACTTCACCAATATCGATGCTGATATCGGTGATCACGCCATCGACCGGCGCGCGTAAAACAGTTTTCGTAACACCGACTTCAGCATCAGCAACCGAAGATTTAACCGCATCTAATTCAGCAAGCGCTGCATCTACATCAGAGCTTCGCGCCGAAGCTCTCTTCAACTTGAGCTGAGCTTGAGCTTCCGCAACCGCCGATTGCGCACGCGTTACATCAGATGAACCGCTAATAAGCGTTCCGGTCTGTCTTTGATTTTGAGTTGCGAGCGCTGACTCGGCATCACGAAGAGTAGATTCGGCGCTAGAAATCGCGATGCTATTGGCTGACTTTTGATTCTCGATATTTTGGCGTGCGTTTGTAACGGCCGTATCGGTTGCTTCCACACTCGCGCGCTCAGCTTCTATATTAGTTCGCTCATTGGTCGGAAAAGTATCGCGAATATTCGGATCTTCGATTGCGGTATTTCGAAGGTACTGCACTGTTTCGAGCGTCTTTTCGACGGCGTTCGCCGCCACAACAAAAGCCGAATCTATTCCCGACTGGTCGTTTGCAACCTGGATCTTCTTGTTTAAATCTTCGACATAACCTTCGGCCTGCCTTTGAATTTCAAGAATTCTGGCACCATGCACAATAGTGTCACGTGATTCAAAATAAAGCCGACGGGTACGATCAACCACCACCAAAGCCTGACTTAATTTACCAAAATTTGATCGCAGAGTCGCGATGCCGTTTGCGTAATCCGAATCTAAATCGGAAACAGCTTTAGCTTTAGTTTTTTCCAAATCAGTCTGCGCGGAAGAAACTCGCTGACCAGCTGCCGATTGATCTGATGATGCGGTTCCAAGATTAGCTTCCGAAAGCGCCTTTATCTGTGCGAGTTCCAGTTCACGTGCCTTAAGTGCCGTTTCAGCCAGATATATCTCTTCCGCGCGAGTACCTCCGGTCACCTGTTTCAACTTAGCGTAAGCTCCGGCTTCGTTCGCCTTGGCGCGCATAAGCGCATTTTTTGCTTCGGCATCATCAAGAATCGCGAGTGCGTCTCCAGCTCTAACTAAGTCACCGACTTTAACCGGAATCTCCTTTATCTTTCCTTGTCTTTCAAATGAGAGAGTATATTTTGCAAGTGGAGCTACCGAACCGGTCGCGGTCACGTACTCCGCAATCGGTTTTTTGACAACCGAGACAGTCGTAAAAGTTGGCGGAACCGGTGAAAAATGTTTATACGTAAAATACCCACCAATCAAAAGAATGACGAGTGAAATAATAACCAACGGACGTCGCAAAAAATGTAAAAACGCCATAAATTAAATATGACTCTATCTTAGCGCATTTTGGTCTTTCGGTCGAGTAGAATCGTAGCAACCGCAATGAGTGCGCCGAGTACATAACCGGCGAACACATCGGAAATATAATGCACCCCGAAATAGATTCGACTCGCACCGACGCAGGCCACAAGCACCGTAACCGGAAAGACAAAGTATTTTCTTTTCTTTTCTGGCACTAAAAACCATAAAATCAAAATCCCGATACAGGCAGCAGCTGTCGAATGACCTGACGGAAAGCTGTATCCATCAGCCCAAACAGAAGGATCGATGCGCGGACGATCACGATGCACAAGAGCCTTAATTATTTTTACAAACACCGCCGAAGCCGCACCGGAAGCTACAACAAAAATCGCGTCACGATATCTTTTCTTTAAAATCAAATACAAACCAAAAAGCGAAAACAAACAGGCGCCGACGAAGCTTGAAAAAAGCCAGCTCCAAAAGTACATGAAGGAAGACATAGCGGGACGAGAGATTAGGGGTTAGAGCTTAGAGATTAGGGAAACATTTACGACATTAATCCACGCCGGCAAAATATTGACCAGTCGCACGAAAAAATCTTGGCACCAAAAGCACAAAAAGCTCATTCGAGATTTTTTTAACCGGCTCAACAAGCGTCGATGGCATCACGCCAACGCCAAGTATTATGCGCTTAAAACCCTGTTTGCGCGAGTCCACGATTGCCGGCTCGACATCCGAAATCTGCTCAATGCTATCAATTAACAATAAAACATTTTGTTTCGAAGCCGTGGAAGCCTTCATGATTTCGCGTGCTTCTTTTTCCATCGCGGCACCAAAACGCCCGACTCCTCTAACTTCAATATCGTTTCCGAGGTGATTCTTCAACCGTCCCGCAATTTCACGAGCCATTTCGCGCCGGTTAACCCACATAGATTATTTTTGGCATTTCGGGCAATAATGAGCGCTTCTCGTACCAATCACGATTCGTTTTATCGCGCCTTTGCACCGCGCACATTTTTCCTGGTTATAAGCGTGCAAGAAATTAGTGCTCTCCCCTTCGGTATCGAATAGATCGCGATAGTTTTCAGAGCTGGCACCGCGATGCTTCAGTGACTCGGTGAGCGACACAATAATACCGTCGTATAATTTTGCGAGTTCCGGCTTTTTAAGCGAGCCAGCTCGACGAGTCGGCCTAACAAGCGCGTGCCAGAGCGCTTCGTCGGCATAGATATTCCCAATGCCCGCGATGCACTTCGGCTCCATAAGAAGCGGCTTGATTTTTTTGTTCTTGCGCGACTTGATGCAACTCTCAAAAATATCAAGCGAGAATTTTTTGTCGAGAGGCTCCGGGCCAAACTCATCGCCCTTAAAAAGCTCTTCGACTTTTTCAAGCGAAATTATTTTCAAATATCCAAACTTGCGAACGTCATGAAACCACAAATCTTGACCGTTATCGAGCACAAAGATCACATGAACGTGCTTTTCTGGTTCTGTGCCGTGCGGCTTCAAAACAAATTTCCCAGTCATTTTTAAATGCGCGGCAATCGTGAGTTTATTGCTCAAATGAAGCATGAGAAGCTTTGCGCGACGCGAAAAACCGACGAATTTCTCACCCCTCACTGCTTCGATGAATTTTTTCTGAGCCGGCTCTAATCTTTTACCAAATCGAACAATCACATCGGTGATTTTTCGCCCAACAAGGTTATTTTCCATCTGCCGACGGATTGTTTCTACTTCCGGTAGTTCGGGCATGGGGGTGGGGTTAGGGGGCTAGAGCTTAGAGATTAGAGCTTAGGGAAACATTTTATACACTTTACCACCACTCGATCAAAAGAAAAACATGTATTTTCTCTTTTTAAAAACCCGAGGCTTTCGCGAGCCGTTAAACTTACTTTGAAAAGATGTTCGAGAAGGTAAGCGAGCGATTTTGGTCGTACTCTGCGCCGGGCAATGCGCTCCCCGTTGCCCGCCGCAGAGTACGCCAAACCGCGCTCGCGTATCGCCGAAAAAGTTTCAGGAATAAGAAAAACAGCTCGTGAGAGCTGTTTTTCCGTATCCTTGCGGATTAACCACGCGGTGGGCGTGGGGCGAGCGGACGAGCTTCGTTAACCGTGATCTGGCGACCGTCGAGCTCTTTGCCGTTCCACATTTCGATGGCGGCCATAGCTTCAGAATCAGACTCCATTTCGACGAAACCGAAACCCTTCGAGCGACCCGTCATCTTATCGATGATGATCTGAGCGGAGGCGACGGTACCGGCCTGCGAGAAAGCATCGCGCAAAGCCTGATCGGTCGTACCCCATGAAACACCACCAACAAACAATTTCTTTCCCATAACACTTGTGCCAGCCAAAAATTATAGATTGCAAGTCGGCTGGCGCTCCACCGCGAACGCTTCTTTGACTCTAACGGCCTTGACGGGACGTTGACGTGCAGAAGACGAAACCGTAGGAAAACTTACAACAAGGAGCAGTATAGCAGAAAAAGGCGATTTTGTCCAGTACTTGGGTGCGGATAAGCGCAAAACCTTTCTAAAACATCAAAATACGACTACACGAGCGCGGTTTGGCCGTGTGTTCGGCGGGCAGATTGGGGGCGCACTGCCCGGCGTACACACGGCCAAAATCGCTCGTTTCGAGCCAACTTTTCACCTCTTTTCATCTCATTTACATGCTTTGCCGCATACTATCTCTGTTATCTATCGCCATTTTCTTTGGGGAAAAGAGAACAAGACAATGATAGGAAATGATATTTTGATAAAAAAGACCGAGCGTTCGGCTCGGTTTCACTTACGAATCAACACATCCGTCATGCTCTGCCAAAGCCCCAACGACCAATCCACGAAAGCCGTGTATGGCGGCAGACGCACTGCGACGCCGACCACAATGAGCATGATCCCAAACCAAGCGACCGTGGTACGCATTCGCAACTGTGCTTGCGAATACGCATCGTCGTTTGACTTGAAAGAGCTCAGGTATTTCGAAAGAAAGAACACCAGAATCACAATCGGCATGAAGTTGAGCAGATACCCGGCATATGCGCCGAGCAGCAAGCCGAAGCCGATGAAAAGCACCTTCTTGGTCGTATCCGTCATGGCGTTCTCCTATCGCAGAAAGAATCCAACGATACCTCCCCAGACTTCCGACATGCTCATGCCGCCAAGCCCCAAAAGGCGCACCACAAGAGCAGTTACGAGCGACACAACCAAGAAGACGAGCACACTGATCGCGAGCGCCATAGCCCAAGCGAGTCGGGTATCATTGCCGCCTTTGTCGGCAAAGTACATGAACTTGACCCAACCGGCGCCCATGGCAACCGCGAGCAAAATAATGCTCGCAATGCTCAAGAAATACCCTCCGAAAAGACCCAGAAAGGCAGCAAGCACAACGGGAAACATCTCCATGAAGACCTCCGTTTAGAGCTCCGCGAATATTACTAAAACAAGGGCCTTTGTCAAGCTATTCCCTCCCCATAAATTCTAATTTCTTGAGCCTTGATCGTATCGCCCCAGATTTGCGCGCGAAAACTTCGGCCAGGCGCTTGACTGGAATGCCTTGTTTGGCCATTTCGATTAATTCACGGTCGTCATCCTTGGTCCACGGCGCATAGGCTTTGGCATGGGTTTTCCGGAGTTCATCAAAACCGGTTCCCTTTTTCTTTAATTTCGCTCCCCCGCCGACCCGACCGCCGCTCCGCATCACAAACTCGTCATGCATTTTCTGCAATTCTTCCGGAGTCTTTTCTGTCGCCATTTTTTCCGCTGCGACCGATGCTTCGTGAAAATCACCGTCTTTCGCCAAGATTTCCGGATGTACTCGAAGTGCGCGATCATTCCAACCCAAAACATGCAAGCCCGATAAACGCCTAACGCGCGATAAAGCCACGTATCCTTGGCCATACTCAAAAACATCGCGAAGATCGACGACAGCTTCGTCCAAACTCATGCCTTGGCTTTTGTGCACAGTGATCGCCCAAGCTAATCGCAAAGGCAGCTGCGAAATCGAAGCGCGCACTTTGCCGTTTTCTTCGATCGCCCAAGTCAAAGATGTTACCGCAACCGTAGCGCCGGACCGCGTCACCACAATCGGCAAACCGGACTCGGAGTCAAAATCTTTCACGATACCGAGCGTGCCGTTCGCGTAATATTCTTTGGGATTATTTTTTGTGAACATCACCGAGGCGCCAACTTTGAGCGCCAAGACTTCCGGCGACAGACAGCCTTTTTTGAGTGCCATCAAAACAAATTCCTGACCGTCGGAAACCATGTTGAACTCGTGGCGCTTCCCAGGCACCTTGGCAAGCATCGCTTCATTCACGCGATCAACGTCGATATTATGCGAATACAACTTCGGTGCACTCGCCGGAGCCATATGTTCGGTGATTTTTCGCGCCTCCAAATGGCGCAGCTCAGAAACGCCAAAACTATTGGCGCGCATAGCGGAAAGCAACGATAAAAAATTACCGTCATCCTGACGATGCTGTTCGGTCAGATAGCAGACAATCGGTTCAGCGCGAATCCAGGCATTGGATTCGTATGCGAATAAACCCTTCGGTTTTTCCGCAATTAACGATTGCTGACTGTTAAAAGTATCATCGCGACGCACAATCGGCGGGAGCTGAAAAAAGTCCCCCGACAAAATCACCTGCAAACCACCAAATGGCCGATCATCCTGCCTCACTGCGCGACAAACCGAATCAACCATATCAAGCGTATCTGGATTCAACATCGAAATTTCGTCGATAATCAAAACTTTCGATTTCAAAATACGTTTGGAAACGTAATCAGTCCCGCAAATCTTATTCAAATCAGACTTGGTGAGCATTGGACGAATGCCGATGCCGCTCCATGAATGGATCGTGACCCCACCCACATGAGTCGCCGCGATGCCGGTAGAGGCGGTGATGGCGACGTCGATATCATGCGAACGCAAATAAGACACGTAGGCATTAACCGTGTAAGACTTTCCAGCACCGGGTTCGCCGGTCAAAAAGACATTGGCGCCGGACTTCAAAATTGCGAGAGCTTGGGATTGTGTCATGTATTTGTAAGCACATCACCGGTGACTGTCACTAGTGCCGCAAAAGTGACTGTCACCGGGACGCATAAATTATATTTATAACTATAAAATGTTACTCCCCGCGACAAACCCCGTCGTCCAACAAAGCTGCAGTGAATAACCGCCCGACGGGCGCGTGATATCGAATAAATCCCCGGTGATAAATAGATTTTTGTATCGTCTTGATTTCATCGTGCGCGGCTCAACATCCGAAAGCGCGAGTCCGCCGTCCGCAACTACCGCCCGGTCGAAGCCCATAAGTCCGGAAATCGTGAGCGTCAGACTTTTCAGGAGTTGAACCAAATTTTTGCGCTCTTCCCGACTCACGCTATGAACCTTTTTCTCCAAATCGATATTCGTGAGCGCGAGAATCGCGTCCGCCGTTCCGTCCGGCGCAATACCAGGGAAAATATTCTTGAGAGTCTTATTTTTATTCTCGTCGAAAATTTTCATGATATGCGTGTCGAGCGCTCCGTGGTCGAGTTCCGGAAACAGATCAATTCGCGCCGTAACTTCACCTTCGCCCAGATGTTCGGAAACCGCTTGAGACGAATTCATGATGAGCGGCCCGGAAAGCCCGAAATGCGTGAAAAGTATGCGCCCCTTTCGCGAAAACTTTTTCTGACCGTCGCAATAAAAAGTGATTTTCGCGCTCTGGAGCGTCACGCCCGAAAGATTCCTGACCCACTTTTCCGCAACCGCGAGCGGTACCACGTTTGGCGTCGGATCTTTCACATTATGCCCGGTCGCTTTGAGCCAAAGAAATCCCTCACCCGTCGAGCCGGTTTCCGGATGCGACATGCCGCCGGTCGCGAGAATATAGGATTTCGCCGTGAATTCTTTTGTGCCGGCTAAAACTTTTTCGATTACCCCGTTTGCACCAATGAGTGCCGTGACGGCGACTTCGCTTTTCACTTCAACGCCGTGGTCACGCATGTACTTTTCAAGCACATGATAAACATCGCTCGCCTTCTCTGACTTCGGAAAAGCGCGATTCCCCTCTTCAACTATTAAAGGCAACCCGCGCGACTCAAAAAAATCATAGGATTCGCACATGCCAAACTGTGCAAACGAAGAATGAAGCCAGCCGCCAGCCTTTCCATAGTGAGAAAGAAGCGAATGCTCGTTTTCTTCAGCATTCAAGATATTACAGCGCCCATTTCCGGTAATCCGAAGCTTTTCGCCCAGACGAGCGTTTTTTTCGAGTAACAAAACTCGTTTCCCAAGTTCCGCTGCGCGTCCGGCCGCCATCATGCCGGAAGCTCCGCCGCCAATTACGATCACATCAAACATAGAAGGCTATGTTAGCAAATCGCGGGCAAAATTCACAGCAATGGGCTCGATATTAAAAAAATCGCCCATTTAGAGCGATAGAGCCAGAACCTGTTCCCTCATCGTAGCAAACCTGATGAGCGGCACCGTATCAGCACCAACCGTCGCGAAACCAAAAGTGTTCGGATCGCGATATCGGATGCGCGTGAGAAAAATGTACTCGAGCGCGATACGGTACGGCGTCGTGCCCATGATGGTCATGAGGTCGGTCGTGACCGCAGAGCTCATACTCCGCATCACAACGACCTGTGGATTCGGCCGCGGATTGCTCTGCCTAAAAGCCCGCGCGTGAAACTCCAGAATCTTGAAAGCCGTCGTATATTTCTCGCGAACCAGGTCATGCACCTGGAGCTTATCCAGAAGTCCTGCGAAGATTCTCGGCTCCTCACCATCATCGTAGGCGACGAAACGATCCCCCGGCAAAAGCGAGAAGAAACACCCGTACTGAGTCCGAAGTGCATTTCTCACAGCGTCAGACGCCATCGCGATTAGGATTTTTTGACGGTCAGTCTTCGAATAATGGCTGAGCGTCATGTGCCTCACAACTGCATTTTGAGAGTTCAGCCTCGCTGCGCCTTCGGCGAGCAAAATCACCGGCAGGAGCTGCACCGTAATCGCATTCATGAAATCACGATGCGAAAGACGATGCTGTTCGGCCTTTTCAATCGCGTTGTAATCAAAGAGCAACATGATAAACCTCCCTGGGCCAGATGTGGCTCCAGAGAGGTTTATATCAACATATTAGACTTAGTTGCAAGTCTCTGAGACTAGGATTCGAAGCCTCCGATAAACAGATTCAGAGTCTGTTGTCCTACTGCGCCGCGAGCACGTAAGTGCTGAACTTTAAAATATCATCGCCGGCGGCGATACTTTGCGCCGTATCGCGCCCGGTGCGCTACAATCGTGTTGCTTACATTCCTGCGAGACTAGGATTCGAACCTAGATAAACAGATTCAGAGTCTGTTGTCCTACCATTAGACGATCTCGCAGGAATGAAAACAATGTTTACGATTGTGGCGCCGCGATACCATTAGACGATCTCGCAGGCTTGGGGCCAAACTTTCATGCTTGATTGCGCCCCGAATAATAACCAAAATTGCCGAGCGCGTCAAAGTCTGCTTTGATTTGGTATATATATGAGGAACCTGATTTCACTCGAAACCGCAGTCGAATGCCTAAAACAGGGCAAAATACTGGCTTTTCCTACGGAAACCAGCTATGGAATCGCCGGCGATCCGCGGAGCCACGAAGCGGTTGCGGCTGTTTATAAGATTAAAAAGCGTGATGCAGTAAAGCCGCTCCTACTCATCGCCTCTTCGATTTCGATGGTTGAGCGAATTGCGAAGCTTGAAAACAGCGCGCGCCGACTTGCCGAAGTTTTTTGGCCGGGACCGCTCACCCTGATTCTTCCAAGAATCAACGGCGGCGAAGTCGCTATCCGTGTCACATCTTCAAAAATCGCGAGCGAGCTTGCTGCAGCCTTTGACTATCCGATTATCGCGACGAGCGCCAACGAGTCTGGTGAGCCGGAACTATTCTCGCCGGAAGATATTTTTCGCGTGTTCGGTGATTCGTTGCCTGTTTTAGGCGGCGGCGTGATTCCAAAAAGCCCGCCATCCACGCTTATCAAGATTGAAGCGAATGGCGAGCTTAAAGTTTTGCGAGAAGGCGCTATCCCGAGCGAGAAGATTAAATCTTTTTTACACGAATCGCCATAAACAACGGAATTTCGGCGCGCGAACGATTTTCCGCCGTGGCTTTTGGTCCGTAAATGGAAGTTTTAGGCGAAACCCATTCCTCAATCGCATCAATCACAAGCCCGGCACTGCTCATCGCCTTGGTATAGCTCGAAAGTGGGCGATGAAAAGACATTGTCGTTGTGGAATCTTTTTGACCAGGGTGCATGATAATCGGCACGCGCATTTCCGACATATAACCGTCAACGCGACGATATTGAGTCTTTTGCGTTTCATCAAAACCCCAGGAAGATTGGCGCGGAATGCGGAACATCGGATGGTTGATGACAAAAATCGCGCGACCGCCATGCTTTAAAACACGCTGTACCTCTTTCATGAGCGGATTGATATCGTCGATATTCTGCAAAGCCAAAATGCAACTCGCACCGTCGAATTCTTCCGGTTTGAAAGCGGCAAGCGATTTGGCGTCTCCCACAAAAAACCGAGCGTCGCGCACTCGGGTTTTCGCAAGCTCGATCAACCCCTTAGCCGCATCGATGCCGGAAACCCGAGCGCCGCGGCGCACATATTCGGCAGCTAGCTGGCCCTGACCGCAGGCGATATCCAAAATCGCTTCGCCCTTCTTCGGATCAAACAATTTAAAAACTCCAGGTATGACAACCTGTTTATGCATGGCGCCTTCAGTACGAAGATGCTCGTCGTATGATTTTGTCTCTTTATGCCAATCTGTTTTCATATTCCTATTATTGTGGTTCTTTTTTTCCTCAGAAAAACCCCGTGAAACCCGTTCAAGATCCCTCGGCCGTCGAGGATGACAGTGGGAGAGCCCGGAATTACAACCGTAGCGAGCGAAAAAGTGTACGGAGCGTATTCGTCGTGAGGCAATTGCTCGCCCCTTGCCTCACGAGCGAATACGTCCGCACTTTTTGTTTTCGCACTTTCTGTATGCGCTTTCGGGTTCGGGTATATTCTAAGCGACGATTTTTCCCCCGAACTCATCCAGAACGGATTTCATTTTTTCGTCTACCTGCTTCATCGGAACCGTTGAAACCGGCGCTACTTCTCCCAAAGCGTCAGGCGCCATCGGACGTGCCACCGCAATACCGGTGACGCGACAAGCCTCGCCAATAACAGCAAGCATCGCGGCCTCTACTATACGCCGATTTGCGTCTTTATTGAAAGTATCGGCATGAAACGGATATTGAAAAGCCAAACGGACTTCGCCACCAACTATCTCTGTCGGGCTAGCCAATTTCAGGATAAACGGTAAAGATTTGCTGGTATCGTTCACTTTTGTGATGACATCATCCCATTTTGTTTGATATTCGGAGAGCGTTTTTGTGAGCGACGAAGCGGTTACAGGAGGCGGATTCGGTTGTGGGCCCGAAGGTGCCCCCGGTTCACGCTTCTGGGTACGATTTTCCGGTCTCGGGGCAGCAAAAGTAGGCGCAGGTGGCGCTAAAACGCTTCCCGCACTTTTAACCGTATCGCCACCACCTTCACTCCCTAAAATAACAATCGCCATTTCAAGCGGTAACTGAATAATATCGGCATGCTTGACCTCGCGGGCAGCCTTGATCAGAGCCTCCAGAATCCAAATAATTTTAGCCTCCGAAATCGAACCGAATTCTTTTTTTAATTCTTCGGCCGAAACTTTATCGAAAGCATCTTCAACATGAATCCAATCACCCGTCGAACGAGAAATCAATATCAATCTGAGCGCAGCTACAATTTCTGCCAAAAAAGCCGGCAAATCCGATCCCCCATCAACGAGCTTTGCGACAAAACGAAGAGCATCGGCAGTTTTTCGTCCGGCAATGAGCGACAAAAACTCAACCACCGTGCGGCTGGAAGTTGTCGGCAAGAACACGCTCGCTGATTCAATCGTAATCGTATCACCGCCAAGCGCCATGATTTGACCGAGCAAGGATTCGGCATCACGCATGCCGCCTTCGGATTTACGCACAATCGCTCGCAAAACATCTTCATCAACTTTAACCTTCTCGCTCTCGGAAATCTTTTTGAGTTTAGCAAGCAACTCGGTCGGCTTAAGCTTTTTAAATTCAAAACGCTGGCAACGCGAAAGAATTGTTTCCGGAAACTTATGAAGTTCAGTTGAAGCCAGAATAAAAACGGCATGCGATGGCGGTTCTTCGAGAGTCTTCAAAAGCGCATTCCAGGCGGCTGTCGAAAGCATGTGAGCTTCGTCGATAATAAAAACCCGGAACTTGCCGCCAACGGGCGGAAAACGCACCGCTTCGATAATCTGCTCGCGAACATTGTCGACGCCGGAATGTGAAGCAGCATCGATTTCAGAAACATCCATCGAGCGACCATCGGTAATCTCACGACAATTCTTGCAAAGATTGCACGGCTCGATATCCTTACGATCGGTGCAATTCAAAGACTTCGCAAAAATTCGTGCTGTCGTGGTTTTACCTACTCCGCGTGGACCTGAAAAAACATAGCCATGCGCGATATGACCGGAACGAACTTCGTTCTGAAGCACGGTTTTTATGTGTTCCTGCTCGTGAATATCAGCATAGCTCTGTGGTCGGTACTTACGATAGAGGGTTTCTGACATATGGCGAATATTTTACCCGCAGGAAATCAAAAAATCAAGAAATCAAAAAAACAAGAGGAACGGACTTCGCCGACCCCTTGATTTCTTGATTTTTTGTTTTATTGATTTTTTATTTTCTACCGATGAACAATGAAATCTACGGCCGCGAATTTGCTCGGGCTACCCTTCGGAACGAGCGCAACCACGTGGTCGCCCGGGCGTCCGCGGAAGAAACTAACCGAAGCAGGAATCACTTTATAGCGCGTACCGTCAGAGTGGACGCAATATCCGCCACGGTCATCGCAAGAAAGTACGCCTTTCACTCTCTCTCGCGCCGTCGGACCAATCTGCTTAAAAATAGGTTTACCACTCGGCATCATCGTAAGCTTCAACAGATCACCTTCAACAAGCTTAGATTTTGAAGCATAGTTTGGCGGCACCGGAAACATTCGGCCGTCGTCAGAAATCATTCTCTCGCCGTCGAAAACACCTTCCATTACGCGAGAACCGACCGAGTCCATAACACCATTCAAGATCTCGCGAGGAGCCGCTTCGTATCCAGAGCCATTTTCGATGTCGCCGGAAAGCATGTCGATCGCACTCGTGAGAGTGTCGCGAGCCTGAATTAGCGCTCTACGAGCCAATTCAAGCCTCGAATTCATGCCGACAGAAGAAAGTTGTGGCGCGGCCGAAACTTCGGAAAATGCATCGGAGCCGGTTTGCAATTCTTTCGAGATGGCTTCCGCGACAACTTCTTCCGCTAAGTTTTCCGCTAATTCATGAATTTGTTCGCTGGACAAGGATTCGTCCGCACCCTCGTTTTGTTTATATATCTCTTCTAGCAGCACTGCAAACGGATCAGTTGCCGACTCCGTCTGAACCTGTGCTGAATTATCGAAATCGGAAAAATCAGCAAATAAATCTTCGAAGATTTTATCAACATCTTCATCGCTTGCGATTGAAACATCAGCTAACTCCTGCGGCTTTTCTTCGTTTTCGCTACTAGCTAATAGTTCTTCAAGAAGCTGTTCCAATTCATCGCAATCACCTTCTTCTTTACAAACTCGCACAGCTTCTGCGTGATACTCTTCCGCATGTTGAACAGCCTCGCCGATAAGATTCATCAATTCTTCATCTTCGTGAACCGAAAACAAATCGGAAGTTTGCCCAACCTGCTGGACTTTTTCCTCGGGCGCTCTTACGAAGTGTTTTTTTAATTGCTGCACGGCTTCGGCAACTGTTTCTGCATCGTAAAACATAATGCTGACATTATATCATGAGACCCAGGAAAATTTATTAACCAAACTCGGTGGATAACTCTATTTCAGCAATTCCGCAAACGGATCCGGCAGAGCATCAACATCTTTCTTTTGACCAAGCTGTGATCGCTCAAGAATTTCCGCCGCCACCAAATCGCGCGGACGACCGTATTTCAAACGCGAAAGCTCGTAGATTTTCTTAGCCAGTTCCGGATCGGTTTTGCCGGCCCAATATCCGTGCATCGCGAAAGGCCTGGTTGAGTTATCATCAATAATCATTTTTGTGTACCAGGTTTGCTTCGGAGAGTTCATCAAGTCGAACGGTCCAAAAGTCGGCTCATACAGCTTCACCAAAGTTTCCACATCTTCCGGACCGATACGGGAAACGAGCGTCGTACCGACGTTTCCAAGCACAGCATCAAGCACTTCGCGCTTTCCGCCTTCAGCCAGCTGATTCAAATATTGATGAGCCACGATCAAGCACAAACGATATTTACGAGCTTCGGAAAGAATTGTAGCGATAGAATCGGTAACGAAGTTCTGGAACTCATCGATATATAAATAGAAATCCTTACGCTCAGACTCTTGCAATTCAGCACGCGAGAAAGCTGCCATCTGAAGCTTGGTCACCATAATCATGCCGAGCAGCTTGGCATTGATTTCACCGGTCGTTCCCTTAGAAAGGTTAACAAGCAGGATTTTACTCTTATCCATGACATCACGGAAATCAAATGAGCTTTTCTTTTGACCGATAATATTGCGCATCATTTCATTTTCCACGAAACGACCGACTTTCGAAATCAAGTAACCCAGCTTTTCGGATTTATGGAAATCGCTAGTTTTATCGACTTCATTATCCCAATACGACTTCACAACCGGATCTTTGATTTTTGCGCGCCAAACTTTTTGATACTCGGCATCGGAAAACATGCGCGGGATTTCGGTAAGTGTACCAACATCGTTCACATCCGACATGAGCGTTAGCATAACGTTGCGCATATCATGTTCGAACATCGGACCGATCATTTCCGGGCCATACAGCTTATAGAAAATCTGCACCATTTCAGCAGCCGCAAAGTCTTTTTGCTCTTCGGTTTTGGCTTCAAGCATGTTCAAGCCCATCGGACGCTCCAGGTCCGACGGTTTAAACAGAATTACGTCATCAATGCGCTCCGGTGGAATATTTCCAAGAATCCACTCAATCAAATCGCCGTTCGGATCAATAATACCAACTCCACGTCCGGCACGAATATCTTGAATTGCAAGCGCTTCGATAGTATTGGTTTTACCGGAACCGGATTTACCAATCATGTACAAATGACGGCGACGGTCATCTTCCTTCATGTATATATCAGTGTGAACTCCGCGATATTCGACTTCGCCAAGGCGTAGGCCAGAAGTCGGAATATTGGCTGGCGGCGCCGAACCACGGGCGATGAGCCAGTTGATGTTCGGGGTTTCGGTTGAAGGAAGCGGCAAATGCCAAACACTCGCAAGCTCCTCGGTATTCAGTGTGATTTTTTTGCCATCATCAAAAGTTCGATAAATAAAATCATGAAGAAACTTCTTTTTGTTAGACGGGATTGATTTCTGAAAAGCATTTCCGAATTCATAAATACTGAACTGCGAGAAAGACGAAACTATATTTGTAAGCAGTTCGGCGACCCGGTCTTTATCTTCCGATGAAACCACTACACGAACATTTACATCCAAACCGGCCTTAGAAGCCTTCTCATCTAAACCTTTTACCATCTCCTCCTCCATTGGAGAAAGTTTATTTTCTTTCAATTCCTGTTTATCCTTTTCTTTTTGCTCTTCGGATTTCATCCCGGCATCCCAAAAAGTTCCGAGAATATGAAAAATACTTCTCTCGTTTTCGATTTGATGAAGAGTTTTTCCTTTCTGCAACTTTCTGACAATCTGAAGTCCGTAATTACGCCAATTAGGCTTGGCGCTCTTCACCAAAAACTGAATCGCAACACCTTCATGTTCGCGCATCTTGGTGAGCGGATGCGTAAGCCCCGAGAGCGGATCACCTTCAAGCTTACGGTATGTTTTTATTGGAAAAGCTGACTCGCGACGAAAAGTCATCGCGGTACCGATAATCGTAGATTTCGGAGTAAACATGTTGTAGTCCGGCGCGATATTGATGGCGGCGTCCGGAAACTGCGCGTGAATTTGCTGTTCGATGAATTCCGTTTTTTCTTCCGGTACGGTGATATAAAAAGAAATAAGTCCACCGTGCGCCACAAATTCAAAAGCAAAAACTTCTTTATATCCGGAAAGAAAAGCCCCTAAACCTCCCTCAGGATGCAGTCCTCCAATTGCAGAAAAGAAAGTCTCTGTCACCGAAATATCTTCGCGCAACTGCTCAATCGAAGTTGCTTTCTCCCCTTCTTTGCCTGTTTCCTTTGGTAATCGAACCAAAAAAGTCACAGTTCTGTGCATAAGACGAGCCTTTGCCCGAACCTTACGCACATACCAAATTATCAGAACCCAAAAAACAACAAGAACCCAGACGCCTGCAATGATATATGGAACAAAATCAACCAGCGATGTGGGATCGATGCTAACCGTTTTTAAAACGTCCTGTGGCGTCACGAGTCCTGCTTGAGCCATAAAAAGTTACTTAAACTTGGGAAAAAGCTACGACGCCACCGTCTTAATCGCACTCACGAGCGCCATTAACTGATCAGTCTTAATTTTAATTATCTGTTCGACGAAAATTGCACTCGATACCGGAATTATACGAAGCCATTCACGTAAAACATCGACGATTTTGATTGCCGTGGCTTTAGCGGACTCAATCAAATCTTTAATAACTGAAGAAGCATGCTCTGCTCTATGCTTAAACTCCGGCTTAACATTATCCGGCAACTCCTTATATAAATCTTTCAAATCAGCCTCAAGAATTTTATCAATCTTTCTTTCAAGCTCTGGTTTTTCGATCTTGGCCATTCCCGCAACCGGAACCGCAGTCGCCGTAAGCGAAGAACGCAAATCCGCAGCAGCCTGAGCATCGAGCGCTGCTCTTCTTTCGCTTTCTGCCTCTCTTGTTTCCGGAGTCGCGATTGTTTCAACCGGAGCGTTCACCGCAATTTCAGCAGGCTCAGCCGCCGGCACTTCAACCTTTGGAACTTCAATAGTCGTTGAGTTTTGATTCATATTCGGAGATATGTAGGTATTATAGCAGAGAAGAGTCAGCGCGCAGAAAACTCGGCTAAGTCCAATCTGGTATAATGTGGATATGCTAAAGAGGAAAAAAACTTCAAGTGTCTGGCGCGAACTGGAGAGTGAAAAGTGCAACTGGATAAACATAACCAGTCCTGATAAGGCCGAAGTACAAAGACTCGGTCGGCGTTTTCCTTTGTTTGAAACTTTGGATTTACTTGAAGCGCTTCCGCCGTTACAGCGTCCAAAAGTCGTGGACCGAAACAATTATCTATTCCTGGTTTTACTTTTCCCTGTTTATAACCGCGAAACTAAACAAATCGAACCTCACGAAATCGACTTTTTCATCACAAACGAAACCCTGGTGACAATTCACGACTCTTCTTTGTTGCCAGTGAACGATGTTTTTGATTCCTGCGCTGCCACGGCAGAATCCAAACATCTCTGCCTTTCCGGCACTCCGATGACCCTACTTATCGAAGTTCTACGTGCCCTTCTCGCGTCGCAATCACCAATGCTAGTACATATCGGTCACGATATCGACGAGGTTGAGAAAAATATTTTTGACGCGCGCCGCAAAGGTACGATTCTGGAAATCCTGCGCATCAAAACTAATATCGCGAGTTATCGCAAAGCTATCGGAGGACACAAAAATATTATTCAGCACATGGTTCACATGGCTGAACACAGGTTCCCAAGCGATAAGCTACATCTATTCATGGAACATCTGATAGACCAAACCGTCGAATTCTGGGATTTACTTGATACCTACAAAGACACAATCGACGCCATTCATTCATCACACCAAACTATCATCGAGGCACGTTTGAATGATGTTATGCGGGTACTCACCATGATTTCGGTGATTATTTTCCCGCTGAATTTTATTGCCGCATTTTTCGCGATGCCATCTTCGCGCATGCCGATTATTCACTCGCCGAACGGCGTCTGGATAGTTTCCGGCCTTATGGCGCTTGTTACCGGTGTTCTCGTCTACTATTTCGTAAAGAAAAAGTGGGTCTAAAGGTGGTAACAAATCAAGAAAACAAAAAAACAAGAAATCAAAGGGACGGAGCGGTTCATTGATTTTTTGTTTTCTTGATTTTTTGATTTTTTCACTGCCCCGCCCTAGTGATCACTTCGTAATTTCGGTCCCTCAGCCGTATCTTCGATTTCAAACCCGGCGATTTCGATTTCCAGGCGCAGCTCATCAGAACGGATCCAGTCCTTGGCAAGTCTAGCTTTTTCGCGTTCATCGACAAGAGTCTGAATCGTTTCCGGAATTTCAATTTTGGCCGCGATATATTCTTTCAAACCGAGTCCAAAAACGCGATCCATCATGATAATTGATTTCGCCTTGGCGGAAGAAGGCGTCGCTGCGTCCCGTACCATTTCCCACATCACAGCCAAAGCGCCCGGGATATCCAAATCATCATTCACACGTTCCATGAAGCGCTTTTCGTATTCGACGGCGCCCGTTTCGCCGGGAGTTTCCAACTCACGAAGAGCGGCCCGTAAACCGCGAAGCGCATTCGCCGAAGCGCGCAGAGCTTCATAAGTGAAGTTCAACTTTGAACGATAGTGAGCTGACATGTTGAAGAATCGGAAAGCTATCGGCTCGGCGCAATTCACCACCAAATCTTCGAGCGTGTAATCGTTCTTCACCGACTTCGACATTTTCTTTTCGTCGATGAGCAGGAATTCGCCATGCACCCAATAGTGCACAAACGGTTTGCCGGTCGCGCCTTCCGCCTGAGCGATTTCGTTTTCGTGATGCACGGGCGCTAAATCCATAGCGCCGCAGTGAATATCAAAAGTTTCGCCAAGATATTTCATGGCCATGGCGGAACATTCGATGTGCCATCCCGGGAAGCCCTTTCCCCACGGCGAATCCCATTCCATGTCGCGCTTCACGCCCTTCGGAGAAAATTTCCATAAAGCAAAATCGATCGCCGAATGCTTTTCACCGAGCGAAATGCGTGCACCGCCGAGCTTTTCGTCCGCCTTCTGACCGCCAAGCGCACCGTAATTCGCGAATTTCTTGGCGTCATAATAGACGCCGTCTTTTGTGATATAAGTCAAACCCTTTTCTTCAAGCCGCTTCACGAGCGCGATTTGTTCTTTGATGTGATCCGTCGCTTTTGAAAGCGTCGTCGGAGGCTCGATATTCAAGCGCTTAACGTCGTTCAAGAAAAGCTTGGTATAAAGTTCAGCGACGTCCCAGGCAGTCTTGCCATTTTCACGCGCCGTTTTCGCAACTTTATCATCGCCGATATCGCCGTCGCCGACCAAATGTCCGACGTCCGTGATATTCATCACATGATTCACCGTGTAACCGTTCAGCTCAAACATGCGCTTCAAAAAATCTTCAAACAAAAAAGTGCGCAAGTTTCCGATGTGAACATCGTGATAGACCGTCGGGCCACAGGTATACATGCCGACCTGGCCGGGCGTGATGGGTTTGAATTCTTCCTTGCTGCGCGAAAGCGTGTTGTATAAATAAATTGGGAGCATAATTGTTATTGTCGTCATCCGTAGTAATTGTTGTCATCTTGGCTTCAATTGTCGTCATCCCGAGCTTTTATTGTCATCCCGAAGCCGAGGGATCTTGTAGAAGTGGTCTCGCCTGACATAAAAAAATCACCCCCACAGAGTGCCATAATTTGGAATTTTTGGCCAATCAAATCATCTTGTTGATTTTTATAGCTAATTTCATCCCAGAACAGTGTTCTAACAATCCGCGGTACGAGGCGGCATTTTCCAAATTGACCCGCGCAAACATTCGCCACTTCGTTTTCGTCCGCAAAACCGTGTGATGCGGCAGAATCACATATCCCAAGAAATCAATCCCTTGCGACAGTTTTCGAATACTAACTTTCACCGGATGCAAATCGAGTTTTCGCTCGCACCTCAACCAATCCGCGATCCGTGCCAAACATAAACTTAAATGTTCTTTATCGTTACTCACGATTACAGCGTCGTCTGTATATCTGATGTAAAATTTCTCTCGTAGTACTTCTTTCACGAAATGATCAAATGCATTCAAATATATGTTTGCAAACAACTGAGATGTTAAATTACCAATTGGTAACCCCCCCCCGCAAATCCCCGTGACTCTTCACGATATTTTCGAGTAACGAAAACGTTCGCCCACATAAAATTTTGCCACGCAAAATTTGTAGCAAAATCTCGTGGTCCACCGAATCAAAAAATTTGCGAATATCAAATTTCAAAACCCAACATGGGTGACGAAAATTCTTACTCACTCGGCGCGTGAAATCTTCCAAGCGCCGAACGGCAGCATGCGTTCCCTTTCCAATACGGCATGAGTACGAATCGAAGATGAATGAGTGGTCGAAATGCGGATACAGAACGCGATAAGCTGCGCGATGCACTAAACGGTCGCGAACCGTAGCTTTGTGAATAATGCGATGCTTCGGATCAAAAATGTGAAATCTAAAATAGCTCTCGTGCTGATATTTGCCAGACAATAAATCGTCGCGTAAAGCAAATATATTTTCTTCCAAGTGTCGTCCGAATTCTTGAACATCTAGTTTCTTTCGCTTTTCGCGACTGAACTCATTCCAGGCTTCAAACAAATTTTCTAAAGAGATAATCTTCAGAAACATAAATATATGGATCCATCAGCACCGGTCTTTCAAAAGTGTTATGACTTCTATCGAATTCTTTATCAAAACTTAAGACAAGTCAGCAAGCAAGACCGGTTTACTTGGGGTGAGCGTTGCGACGAGCAGGCGCTAGAGCTGCTCACGCTAGCAACAAAAGCCTCATTCGCCGCAACGACCAAGAAAGATGCTCTGCTAGGAAAAGCAATCGAGGGAATCGACATGCTCCGAATCTATCTACGACTTGGTTACGATTTAAAGATACTTGATCGAAAAAAGTGTCTTGAACGCCAAAAGGAGTTAAATGAAATCGGGGTTGATTTTGGTGCGTGGCGTAAAAGTTTATAGAACAGCCAGGGCACGGAACCCGATATTGTCGTTCGAGTTCGCGGGATGATCGTTCGCAACATTCGCGAGACCACCGTTCTCGGAGTTACCGACGTTCAAGCGGTAATCGCTCGCATAACGGTCCGTGCCCTATTGCTTCAGTCCATCATGTTCACCAAAATCAGATTCCCGAAGGAAGCCAATTTTTGTAGACCGCACAAGCGATCCTCTGTTTGGAATCTCTATTCCCTAGACCAAAGCAAGCAGTTCCAATTTTCTCAACGCTTGTCGAGAAGAAAAAGGCGACATGTTGCCGTGGCACACATGTTCATGAGCCAGTTTCTGCAGTAAGTTTATCAGGAAAAAACAAAAACCCCAAAAGCGTGACCACGCTTTTGGGGCAGAACAGAGGGACAAAGGGCTTATGGAACTGCCAGGGCACGGAACCCGACATCGTCGCCCGAGTGCGCGGGAGGACCGCTCGCAACACGCGCGAGACCACCGCGCCCGGAGTAACCGACGCACAAGCGGTCATCGCTCGCACAACGGTTGTCACACCACTCCCAGGAGTTGGTCGCTCCCAAGTCAGGCAGATCCATTCCACGGCTCGTGCGCAACTCGTTCATGACGTTCGCGAACAGATTGTACTGTTCCGCCGTCATGTGTCGCGTCGCACCTGCCTTCAGATGCAACTCGCGGTCGAGCACAGGGTAGTGCTTTTCGACACAGACATTCCAGCTCTCACCGAACCGCGTCTCAAGACCGAGAAGCTTGGTGATCGGGTCACCGTAAGCGGACTTGTCGTCCCAGTTGGGCTTGGGCGTCGTATCCACGATGCCCCAGAATCCCTCGATCGGCTTTCGCTCAATCTTGGATTCGTCGATGTACTGGCCCCACTTGGGTTTCACGAAGCTTGCCGAGTAATCCGCCTCCGTGACAGCGGGGAAATACCACCACATGAGCTGGGAATACTTCGCGAGCGCCGCTGTGGTTTCCACGCTCACCTCCGGCAGAGGCGGCACCACGATTCCCTTTTCAGAGAACAGTTCGGCGTACAGCTCCTGGAAAAACTCCTGCGGGTTCGCGAGCGAAACACCACCATTCGAAAGCTCTGCAATGAGCTTCTGCAGTTGGGCACGAATGCCGCGCTTATTGTCGATTTCGATCAACTTCGCGATTTGCCCCGTGGTCATCTTCTGGGTTTTCATGTGACTCTCCAAGCCAGCCAAGGTATCCGGAGCGGTAGCACGGGATTGTGCCAACACTCAGGTAGCCCTTTGGGTAGCCGACATATAATCGCATATCTTAGCGAAGATGTCAAGACATGATAACAAAAGGCGAATTCAATACCGAGTGCACCACCTCCGAAGAATATAGTCTTCGGATACTATGTTCGGTGAATATGCAAATTTTAAGACTTGAGGAGCGGAAAAAGATCGAAAATTGGCTTGATTTCAGGC
>Ga0194060_10000307_pt1 | contig 35713 bp, 40 predicted proteins | sample SepL225m_MetaG_FD_163427 | JGI IMG/M metagenome (GOLD analysis project Ga0194060, IMG submission 163427) | Anoxic zone freshwater microbial communities from boreal shield lake in IISD Experimental Lakes Area, Ontario, Canada - Sep2016-L222-5m | ecosystem: Environmental > Aquatic > Freshwater >...
TCTGTTTGCCCGCAATTTGAAAGTCAAAGGTAAATTCAATACCTGTAGAGCCTTTCGCAATAAACTGTGGAGTGCAAATAATGCCTTGTTCATCGAGATAGGCTTTGACATCTTCCTTGAAAAGAGAGGAGACGGTATGTTTTGCCATCATTGCCATGTCCGAAACTTCTGAAATTGCACAGATCAGATTATGCTTCTTTTGATTAAAATCCTTTTCTGTTCCAATAACCTGAAGTTCATTATCAACCAATGCTATTCCATAATTCAACAAAACCATATCAAGCCACTCTTTACGTTTTGGAGAACGCAATAGAGGCGCTCCTGAAAGTTCTAAATGAGCTAATGTTACGCCATCATCAGACAAGATAAGCCTGCCATTTTCAAGCTTGGCATAAATCTCAATAGTATCATTAAACAAGCCTAAAAAAGGAGTAGTTATAGCGCTCCATCCAGTGTTTTCATCTGTGGTTACAATTGTCTTTTCGTGAAGCCAATTATAATATTCTTTGATACTCTTCTCTATCCAGCTCATAGCAGTAATGGATTTATTGTCAGGTCCGTCTCCAGATTGATCGTCTTTGCGAACAGTTTCATGATATCTGCCAAGGAGATATTAAACTGCGAGCCAACACTCAACGCTTTAATTTGAAAATCATCATCGGTCAAAGGGAGTGCCCATGCGAGTGATTTATAACCTTGCACATGATAATGGATGTGGTGTTCCCTGTTTGAAAAAGTTTTTCCGACAAAGGGGTGAAATTTTTCAGGAACCAAAGCTGAAATTTCAGCAGGATTTTGATGACCGCTATTGTAATCAACACGCAGCAACCCTGTTTTAGTGTCGTTTTCCTGATGGTGAAAACTCACACGAATACTTTTTTTCTGACTCTGCTTTATCTCCAATAAAAAGGTAAACTCATCATCTTTTGCCGAAATCATCTCGAAACGTTGATTAAACGGAAACTGCTGGTCAATCGTCAAATTCTCCAACAAACCTTCAGACCCAATAATTTTCTTGGGCAATTTCAAAAGGTATTCAGCTTGTTCGTTCGATATTTTCATATCTGTAACTTAATTTATCACCGTCACTTTGCCGCTCATCAGTTTTGGGAGAAGGGTGTCACGGAGTTTTTCAAGGGTTCGGATTTGGGTTTGGTTTGCGTCAATTTTTTGAAAAACCCACCGGCATATTTCTCAAATTGAGCTAATTTGATACCACAGGGCAAAACCACAGGTATATTCACAACATCCGATTGTCTAAGCAGTGGTTGTGTGCTACCAGCGTTATAATCAGCTATTCGAGAGCACTTTAGCGAGAAATAAATAAAATAAAACCAAGTCATCTTTCTGAAAACCAATGTATTATCCGATAACCAAACCCTCTCACCATTCACAATAAATATATTTCCAAGCGTCCCTACTCTACCAGTATACAGTAGCTTTTCATCAAACAGATAATCATTGGTACGCCCAATCTCTCCATTCGTACCAAGCACAGGAAATAAGCCTTCATCTGTTAAGCGCTCTTTTTTAATCCCTTTACCGCTGGCAATGGAAAACAAACTTCCGAGAGGCACCTCTTTCCAATCCTCCTGCGCCTCCTCAACAAACCACTGGCGAAAGAGAGTTTCAGCCACGGATTCAAGAGTTTTGTTCTGGCGATGCAGCAGATCGATTTTGTCGTCGAGGCTACTGAGGACATTTGCAATGGCTTTTTGTTCGGGAAGGAGAGGAACCACAACAAGGATCCAGTACCCTGCCTTTGTAGGGCTCAAGTATGGAGACAAGGAGTTCAACAATGCTGCGCGGTGTGTAGAACTGTCCGCCCTGCTTGCCTTCGGCGAGAGAGAATTCACCGAGGAAGTATTCGAAGACGTGACCAAGCACGTCGCGACTCCGTGACTTGGTGTCACCCAAGGCGATATTGCTCATGAGGTCAATAAGACCGCCAAGGTTTTGGCGTGCATAGACCTTGGGCAGGACACCCTTGAGCATAGGGTTCTCCTTTTCAATAATATCCATCGCCTCATCGACAAGGATGCCAATATCCGACTGGCGGGCACTCGTCAGCAGATAAGACCATCGAGCTTGCTGAAGTACAAAGAAAATGTTTTCGCCTTTGTACTCATCCTTGTCTTCCGGATCGGCTCCGGCATATTCACCTTCACCTGCATAAAGTTTGGCGTACATCTCCTCAAAAGAGTCGGAGATGTATTTGAGAAACATCAGACCGAGTACAACATGCTTGTATTCGGTAGCGTCAATGTTTTTGCGCAACTTGTCGGCGGCTTTCCAGAGCTGTTTTTCTATGGGCTCTTCTTTTATCTCTTTTACTGACCTGTTTTTTGCCATAGGTAGAAATAATTCCTTTTCTGATCGATGGTTAGTTAGTCAAGAAGAGTCTGGTTCCCGTCGTTTGTAAAAAAGGTAAGAGCTGTCTGGTTGCCACTCACTGATTGACTCCGGGTAGTTTTGATGAGAAGAACTCAAACGGGTGTGTCAACAGGCAGCATCCCCTCAAGCAATGTTTCAGGAGGAATATCCTGCTTGTGTGGCCAGGTAACCGCACCATTGTGTATGCCTGCCTGATTAAAATAGTTGATGTCACGCAGTTCACTGAAATCCCCGAAATCAAGATAGGGTTTCACATCAAATATACCTTTTCGTCCTGCCACAGTCTCGACGTAGATTTTATAGTCGGGCAGTGGCGTTACTTTTTTAATGTCCCAATACATAGCATTTTAATAATGGGTTGATTTTAAATTTTGCTGAGCGAAAACTACCGAAAATTTATCAAAAGTAAAAGGAGCGCACAGAGCAATCATGGCAAGGTATTGCTCAATTCCCAATCACCCAATCCAACACTCTCAGCAGCGGCTCCATCCCACTTTTCGGGAATTTTTGAGCGGCTTTTTAATATTGGTAGCCAGCAATTGTTTCACCGTGAAAACAAAGCTTTGTTACATTGGGGGAAAGCTACTATCCGGGATAGCGATCAATCATTATTATCTGCAATGCAAAATTTTTTTTCAATCATTTTTCTGAGCGCCTGTATTTTTGTGTTTCAGGCCATCATGCTCCCGGTTCGGGACTATCATACACTCCGGGCGGAAAAAAAGAAAATTATCCTCCAGCATGCCGATACCATCGAAGGAGGTGAGGGAGTTGCCGGGAACTATCGCTCGGTTGTTGGTAAAGTGGTTTTTCTGCATGACATCTTGACACTGAAGTGCGACAGTGCTACCGATTACTGGCAGGAGAACAAGATCGTGTTGAAAGGAAATGTCTTTTTTACCGATACTTCGGTTGAAATTTATGGTGACAATGGGGTTTACTATCCCGACAAGGGGGTTGGAGAGTTAAGCGGCAATGTAAGGGCAAGAATGCTGAATAACTCTCTTTCAGGCAAAGCGAGGAGAGCCACGGTCGACAGGGTTGCCAATCATATTACGCTCTACGATGATGTGCTTGTCTGGCATGAGCGTCAGCAGATCAGTGGCGAGATGATTCTCCTCCATCTCAAGGGGGTGGATCGAAGCCGGAAGCGCAGGAGTGTTGATCACGTTGAGGTGCAGGGGAATGCCTTTTTTGCCGCACAAGACACGCTCTCTGTTTTGCCTGTGTACGACCAGTTCAGCGGAAAAAGTTTGCTCATTCGACTGGACGACAGGTCGAAAATAACCGGTATAACACTTACCAGCCAGGCTGAGAGTCTCTACCACCTCTACGATGAGAAGCGAAAACCATCAGGTATCAACTATTCGAGCGGTGACATGATCCAGATGTTATTCAAGGATGGTGTTCTCAGTCGGGTGACGGTCGTGGGTGGTGTTGAGGGAAAACAGTACCCGGAGAGTTTCCGGGGCGACAAGGGAATCAATCTGTCAAACTTTCTCTGGAGAGAGCTGGAAAATCCTTTTAAAAAGCAGAAAAGCCTTCCGTGAGACGGGAAGGCTTTTTTGGAAGGTACATCGTTAGTGTATTGCATCAGGTTTCACGCTGCCTGACAAGGTACTTGTGGTGGGTCTAAGAAGCCATGGGGCAGGATCCACCAGCGCAGGCACCGGAAGCACAAGGGCTTGGAGCTGCTGGGGGTTTGCTGCTGTTGTAGTCGGTTTTATAAAACCCGGATCCCTTCAGCACAAATCCGCCCTCGGCTGATATGACCCGCTCAAAGCTCTCTTTTTCACACTTCGGGCAGATCGTGAGAGAGTTATCGCTTATTTTCTGGACTATTTCAAGTTCATTTCCACAACTTGTGCATCGATACTGATAGGTTGGCATCTCTCTATTCCTCCTTGATTAATCGCGTTCTGACTGCTCTTTTTCTTGATCAGTCCATTGTTTAAAAAGTCTATAGCCGTAGAGTGGCCATGTTTTTGTATATAATTATATTTCCCAACATATAAAAGTTCAGGCAGTGATCGTCAAAACCCGTTCGGTGATCTTGCGGGAAACCAAGTACCGCGACCAGTCCAAGATCTGTTTGCTCTACACCCGTGAATTCGGCAAAATGTCGGTTATCGTCAAGGGGGCGCGCAATCCAAAAAACAGACTCTCATCGCTTTTCAGCCCCGGCAATGTTGTTGACATCGTGCTCTATAAACGAGACGGCAGAGAGATTCAGCTCGTCAGTGATGGCAACCTTGTTTTAAGTCCAATGGTTCCCGCGTCGGATCAGGAGCGATTTGCTATTCTCTACCGAATCATTGACCTGGTAAAGCAGACAACCGATGGTGATGAAAAAAATTTGCCGCTTTTTACTCTGCTGGCAGGAACTCTTGAACAGCTCTACCGCCCCGATACCAATTTTCGGAAGCTTTATGCCTGGTTCCTGTTGCGGTTTGTCTCTCTGCTCGGCTACCAGCCCTCTCTCAAGAGGTGTGTTTTTAGTGGGGAGGAGCTTGTTCCTGCAGTAAGCGCAATGAAGCTCAGAGAGCTCTATTTTGTGATGAACCCTGGTGGACTCGCACTTCCGGCTGCATCCGGAGCGGGCTTTGGCAGAAAAAGGATTATCACGGTGCCTCTTGCCATGCAGCTTGGCGCTATGGCGGCCACACCAGTTTCAGCGCTTGATTCCATCCACGCCGATGCGGCTGATATTGAGATGCTCTGCGATTTGTTGCAAGAATACTGTGGTGTGCATCTGGGGTATGTCAGGTCACGCAAGAGTATGGCCATTGCCTCACAAATACTGTAAAAACATTTCGACAGCTCTTTTTTTGGAGTTTTATATCTTCTGGACTATTTATATCTTGACCGGACATTTTATTTGTTTTTTGACCTCTCGTCTTCAATCCTAAACAGCATTTTCCGACATGCCTCAAATCACCAAATCAATTGAACTCTTTGAAAAAGCAAAGAAGTTTATCCCCGGGGGCGTAAACTCTCCGGTGCGTGCATTCAAATCGGTTGGCGGAACTCCAATCTACATGGCTAAAGGCTCTGGAGCATACATGACCGACGTTGATGGCAATACCTACCTTGACTATGTTGGTTCGTGGGGTCCCTTCATTCTTGGCAGTATGCATCCAAGAATCACCGCAGCGCTCGAGTATACGCTCAAAAATATTGGCACCAGTTTTGGTACACCGATTGAGATGGAGATCGAAATTGCCGAGCTTCTCTGCAAAATTGTTCCATCGCTTGAGATGGTGCGCATGGTCAACAGCGGCACCGAAGCCACCATGTCGGCGGTCCGCCTTGCACGTGGCTACACTGGCCGCGATAAAATCATCAAATTTGAAGGCTGCTACCATGGCCATGGCGACAGCTTCCTCATCAAGGCAGGTTCAGGCGCTCTGACGCTCGGCGCTCCCGACAGCCCTGGTGTTACCAAAGGCACCGCGCAGGATACGCTCAACGCAACCTACAACGATATTGAGTCGGTAAAACTGCTTGTCAATGAGAACAAGGGACAGGTTGCCGCTATCATTATTGAGCCGGTAGCTGGCAACACCGGAGTTATTCCTGCCCAGCCAGGCTTTCTTGCCGCACTTCGTGAACTTTGCACCGCTGAAGGTATTGTGCTGATTTTTGACGAGGTGATGTGCGGATTCCGCGTAGCGCTTGGTGGTGCACAGAGTCTCTATGGTGTTACACCTGACTTGACCACCATGGGCAAAATCATCGGCGGCGGCCTTCCCGTAGGAGCATTTGGTGGCAAACGCGAAATAATGGAGCGTGTGGCTCCGCTTGGCGATGTCTATCAGGCAGGCACCCTTTCAGGCAATCCGCTTGCGCTGACCGCAGGTCTTGAGACCCTGAAAATTCTTATCGACGAGGATCCCTATCCAGAGCTCGAAAGAAAGGCAAAAATCATTGAGGCGGGCTTCAGCGATAACCTGAAAAAACTGGGTCTGAACTATGTGCAGAACCGTGTTGGCTCCATGTCCTGTCTCTTCTTTACGGACACACCGGTGGTGAACTATTCGACCGCCATCACCGCCAATGTGAAAAAGCACGGCAAGTACTTCCACTCCCTGCTTGATCAGGGGATCTATACCGCTCCGTCCCAGTTTGAGGCGATGTTTATCAGCGCAGTGCACACCGATGAGGATCTGGAAAAAACCATCAAGGCAAACTATAATGCTCTTGTGGTTTCCGAGAAGTAGTCGTTGGAAGATGTGATAATAAAAAAGGGGGGCATTTCAACCTCCCTTTTTTATGCTATTCAATGATACCTGTACGTACAAGTTCTCGGGTAATCATCACTCGTGCCGCTGCATCCCTGACCATCTTTTGAAGTATCGGCAGGAAGCTCTCAATCTTTTCAGCGGAGTCCACTATTTCAATAACCATTGGCAGGTTTGTGCCCAACTCCATGATTTTCGAGGCTTTGATTGTCATGTCGTGACCGTAGGAGAGCATCCCTTTCAGGGCGGTGGCTCCTGCCATCTCCACTCCCCGTGCCTCGCGAACAATCTCTTCATAGAGTGGTCGATGGCCGTGCCGTGCCTGTTCACCGACAAAAATTCGCAGCATCTCTGCATTCTGTAATTCCATAATTCACTCCGTTATGTCCAAAGTTTAGCAAGAAGTGTTCCTGTATAGAGCGCAATAAATCCCCCTGCGATACTGCCAGCAAGATAGATGGATGCATAAAAAAGCTGGCCATCCTTGAGAAGGGCTGTATTTTCAAACATATAGGCGGAAAAGGTGGTAAAACCTCCGCAGAAGCCAGTGACAAGAAAAAGCCTTGCTTCGGGGGAGACAAGAGTGGTTGAGATGGCCAGTTCACCCAAAAAGCCAATCAGAAAACTGCCAAGAATGTTGACCGTTAACGTGGAAAAGGGAAACCCGGTTGCCACTGGAGCAAGAAGCAGCGCCACGACATAGCGCGCTACAGAACCGAGGAAACCACCCACACCGACAAGTGCTATTGCGCCAGCATGTTTCATAATCCGTTACCGGCAAGATGTTCTGCCTCTCCGCACATGACTCTTAACGGTTGTGACCGCAAGATTGCCCATCCTCTATCCGCTTGTGTGCGCAACACATTTCGTCGAGGATGCCGAGCAGGGTATTAAAAATACCGATGCAGACAATGGTCGGAGCCCATAACCCGATAAAAATGGCAATCAGCTCATGATTGACCCCTGTGCCAAAAATAAAGATATAGATGGAGAGGAGTATCGAAAAGGTGGCCCCGATAAAATAGAAATGCGGCTTCATGGTGCGTTTGATTAAGTGAACCAACTCCTAAAATGTAAGAATAATAACGGCAGGAAAAAATCAGCACGTTGTACTGCGGAGAAGATGTACCGTGCACAATTGGTATATTAACACAATTGTGGTCGCTTTACAGGGAGCTTTACTGTCAATATTGTTTTTCATCTCATGAGGCCAAAAAAGAGAATAGTTGCCATTGACTATGGCACTAAACGCATTGGTCTTGCCAAGAGCGATCCCCTCTGGCTCTTTGCCCAGCCTGTCGGTACCTTTGACCGTAACGGTCTCTCTGTAGCCCTTGCGGCGATGGTGAAGCAGGATGATATCGCGTTGGTGCTTGTTGGATATCCACTGAGTGACGGAGATGAGCGCAATGCCATGACCGGCGTGGTTGACCGATTTCTTGAGGAGCTTCGGGCAGAGTTTCCGCTGTTACCGATAGAGACAGTTGATGAGCACCACTCATCAAGGAACGCGAGCCAGATTCTGATTGCTTCCGGAAGGTCAAGAAAGGAGCGCCAGCAGAAAGGTCGGCTTGACAGCGCCGCCGCCTGTGTGCTGCTCAGCGAGTATCTTGAGAGCAGGAGCGGGTAGTGGAAAGTTTTCCTTTAGCTTTTGGGAGCCGCTTCTTTATCTTTACCAACATCAATTATAACATTCACCAGCAATATTGTCTTTTATGAGTACTTCAACCATGCTTGATGTTTTCAAATCAACCGGAGCGCTGCTTGATGGTCACTTCAAGCTGACATCAGGCCGCCACAGCAAAGCCTACTTTCAGTGCGCCAAGGTTTTGCAGTATCCAGAGCATTTGTCTGCGGTTTGCAGCAGGATTGCTGACCATTTTGTCGATAAAGCCATTGAAACAGTTATCTCTCCAGCCATTGGCGGTATTGTTGTCGGCACAGAGGTTGGCCGCCAGCTTGGTGTAAAGACTATTTTTGCCGAACGTAAAGATGGAGCCATGACGATTCGCCGAGGTTTCAGCCTTGAGCCTGGTGAGCGGGTGCTGGTGATTGAGGATGTGATAACCACCGGCGGCTCTGTAGCTGAAGTTATTGCCCTCATTCATGCTGCCGGAGCATCGCTTGTCGGAGTTGGCTCAGTGGTTGACCGAAGCAATGGAGGGGTGAAACTTGCTGATGACCAATGTTCGGTTCTTTCGATGGAGGTGATCAGCTATGCTCCTGAAGAGTGCCCGCTCTGCAAGGAGGGTGTGCCGATTGATGCGCCGGGAAGTCGGGCAAACAGGCAACATTGATGGGCATGATGGTGGAGTCACCGATCAGGAGCATCTCCTTTATTGGCCTCGGGTTGATTGGTATGTCGCTGTTGCGGGCTATCAAGAGTTCACCGCTTGCCCGGGAGAACCCAATGCTTTATCAAGGATTTGATCCAGACTTTAGCGAGGCTGACCGTCGCAGCGTCAAAACGTTGGGACTTGACTCTTTTGTCGAAGATAAAAAAACCCTTTATAGCGCCGATCTACTGATTCTTGCCGCTCCGGTTGAGGTCAATATTGCCCTTCTTGACGAGATAAAGCAGTTTGCGCCCCCTTCATCACTGGTGAGCGATGTGTCGAGCACCAAGTCGCTCATTGCCCGGAGAGCGCGGGAGCTTGATCTCCCATTCATTGGCATGCACCCCATGGCAGGCAAGGAGCAGAGAGGCTACCGGGAGAGCCACGAAGAGCTTCTACTGAACAAGCGTATCATCTTTTGCGACGATCATGGCCTGCTTGCAACTGAAAAAGGGCTGTTTCTTGTCAGGTTGCTTGAGTCGGCAGGATGCACAACACTCTCCATGACCCCGGACGATCATGACCGTGTTATTGCCAAAATAAGCCATCTGCCTCAACTGCTTTCAACGCTGCTGATGGGCTACTGTGGCGATTCGATCAGTAAGTCAGGCCCCGGTTTTGCCACACTGGCAAGGCTGGCAGGCAGTTCATGGGATATCTGGCAAGATATTGTTGCAACAAATAGCGACAACATTGCCGATGAGCTTGACCATTTTTCCAAAGAACTATCCCTGCTCTCCAAAGAGGTGAGGCAACTCAAGCTTGAACAGCTTGAGACGCGCTTCAGTGAGGCTAATCAGCTCTATCAAACCCTTAAAGAGGTAAACCGGCCATGAAATTCGGGATTGTTATCAATGTCTCCAGAGAGCATGCGCTGGTTCTGGCCCGGGAACTTGCCCAATGGCTGGATGCAAGGGGTGTTGATTATCTGTTTGAAGCGCTCTCCGCAGAACATCTGCACCTCGACAATTCAGCCCCAATTGAGGCACTTGCCGAGCATTGTGACGCATTTATCTCACTTGGTGGTGATGGAACCCTGCTTTTTACCTCGCATTACGCCGTTACCAAGCCGGTTATTGGTGTCAATGTCGGGTACCTCGGCTTTTTGACGGAGTTTACCCAGGCTGAAATGTTTGCGGCGATAGAGATGGTCTTGCATGGCAGCTACTCTATTCATACCCGTTCCCAGCTTGAGGCAACTGTCTCTATTGATAATGAAATGCAGCATCTCAGGGCGTTGAATGATGTGGTTATCGAAAAAGGAGCCTATCCCCGGATTCCGACATTTATTATAAAGCTTGATGGCGAATTGCTCAGCTCATACCGGGCAGATGGTATCATTATTGCCACATCGACCGGTTCAACAGCCTACTCCATGTCGGCCGGTGGCCCGATCATTGCGCCAAAATCAAGTGTTTTTGTTATTACGCCAATATGTCCGCACATGCTGACGGTACGGCCTATCGTTATCAGCGATGACAAGCTGATTGAGGTCTCTGTGGATGCTCCCGATGGCTCTTTTCCTCTTAACTGTGATGGCACTCTGAAAAAAATGCTTTTACCACACGAGAGCATTACTGTCAGAAAATCTCCGGTGGTCATTAATCTTGTCGCCAATGAATGCAGGAATTTCAGTGAAATCCTGCGCACAAAACTGCTCTGGGGTCGTGAGCATAACTTCGCTCAGTAATTGCCCCATTATCTTTTTCGAATGAATCCGCCTGAAACAGTTTCATGAGTAACAGCATCAGCTCCGGCTCACTGCACAACCTGCTAGGTATTCCTCTGGATACTCCACTGAGCATTGAAGGGATGTGTGGCCGGCTTAAACCGGTCTTTTATCCAGCACCGGCGCTCTCGGCTCGTCTGGAGCAGTTTTGCAGCCTCCTTGTTGCGGCCATGCAGTCGCTTGGCATAGCTGTTTGTTCCGATGAGGATGCCCTGGGTGCAGATGGGCGATTTGCGCCGGGGCAGGTCATTCTCGCACCCGGCTATTTTCCCGATGAACTGCTGGCCATCAACAGGGTGACAACCCTCTATAACAACATTATTGTCGGCATCTACGACGAGCCAGCGCCGCTCACCAGGGAATCTTCTCCCCAGCAGCGCCTTGATTCCATTGTGGGCAGGCTTGCCCGTGATATGGTTCATATCCTTATTTTTGTGACCGATCAATCATGGACAATATGCACCATGAATGGCGGTGTCGTCACCTTTAATACCCCGCATCCACTGCGGGAGGATGTGCGCGATACTCTGGTGCCAAAACTGACCGCCCAGGTTGTTCCCCCAAGGGCGGAAGATCTCGACATCATGCAGGGAGAGCTGAACACCGGGACAGCGGAGTTTGAGGCTGTTGCCGCAGATTTTATGCAGTGCAGCGCTTTGTGGAGCAGTAATGCTTCACTGTTGACGCATACCTCAACCATAGGCCTCGACTATCGAAGCACCTTTTATCAACGGATTGTTGCCCGCTACCTTGATCAACGGAGCGGGATGAGCTATGGATTTTTTGCCAGCCAGCGGCCGGTTGCCGTACAGCCTGCCCGTCTTTCCGCTGGTGCAGGGTTGATTCCTGTTTGTCTGCAAGGAGGTGAATATTTTGTGACTGTACCACAGATAAGTGTGATCACCACAAGGTCGGGGTGCAGAAAAAATCATCTTGATCCACAGAGTGATCTTGTGGAGATCGGGCTTGTGTTTCGGGAGGGTAAAGGGCGTGCATGGCTGAAGACTCCGGCAGGGAGCTCTCCCGAGGTGGTTGCAAAGCCCTCTTTCGACACGCTCACGATACTTGCCCATGCACTTGGAAATGCCCTGGTGGCAAGCATTCTGATGACGCTGAACCCGGAGTCCGGCTTCCCTTCCCATCTGGCCCGTTTTGGGGCCTCAATGACGCACTGGCATGACTATCCCTCCAGCTTCCAGCTTCCTGAAGGGTACTTTCTGCATGGAGAGAGCAATCCCCCGGTCGCCTGTTCAACACCGCAATCAGCGGCATATAGTCTGCTTGGTAAAATAGCCGCGCTTGAGGTTGCGCTCGAACAGGGTACAGCGTATCGGGGAGATGTCCATGTTGAGCCGAACCATGGCACAAATATTGTGGGTATTCTGTCACTTGCCGAAACCGCGATGCTCCTCAATCCTTCCCCCTTACCGGAGGTTATTACTGAAGAGCGATAACCGGGAACTCCCTATTCCCCCTCTTCACCCTGCTCAACGTAAGGCCATTTGCCTTGCCGGGTGAGAATCATCTCGACCAGCTCTCTGATGCACCCTTTTCCCCCTTCAAAGCCCGAGATGTAACCAACCCGGTTTCGGAGATAATTGGCCCCGTCAATAGCGGTTGCAGGGAGGCCAACTTTTGAGAGTATGGCAATGTCGCCGATATCATCGCCGATATAGGCGCAATCCTCATCATCAAGATTGTGGCGCAGACGGAAAGCGTCATAAGAGTAGAGCGGACTCTCTCCATTGAGGTAGAGATCATGCACGCCGATCGCCTCCAGTAAAGGGCGGTACCCCTCAGCATCTCGTTCCGACACAACGGCGATACGTATCCCCAGCTTCAGCGCCTCTTTGATGGCAACAGCATCTCTGACCGAAATTGAGCAGAGTTCCCCACCATTGCTGTCGAAAGTAATTCTGCTGCCGTTCAGCACTCCGTCAACCGGAAAAATAAGGGCGCGTACGGCTTTGAGCGCCTGATCGATTTTTGATGATGGATCGGCCAGTGATGGCTGCATCCCGAAATATTGAAAACCTTCCAAAAGTGTATGATGTTTTAGAGTGAATGAAGAGAGCGCACACACCGGTAAAGGTGGAGCAGTTGTTTGACAATTGTACCAAAATCAGCCAGCGCCACCTGGGTGGCAGCATCAGACATCGCTTTTGACGGGTTTGGGTGGATCTCGAAAAAGAGACCATCCACCCCGGCAGCAACCGCCGCCCTGGCAAGGGGCATCACATACTGGCGCTCTCCGCCAGAAATACCATGGCCTGCCCCTGGAAGCTGGAGGCTGTGTGTTGCATCGTAGAGCACCGGATATCCTGATTCCGCCATTTTGGCCAACCCCCTGAAATCAACCACAAGGTTGTGATAGCCAAAGCTTGAGCCTCGTTCAGTAAGCATTACCCTGTTATTCCCAGTCTGTACCACTTTGGCGGCGGCAAGCGCCATATCATCCGGAGCCATGAACTGTCCTTTCTTGATGTTGACCGCCAGACCGCTCTCTCCTGCTGCCACAAGCAGCTCCGTCTGCCGGCAGAGAAATGCCGGTATCTGCAGCACATCAACGTAACGGGCGGCATGAGTCACATCCTTTGTCTCATGGATATCGGTAATAACCGGCATGTTATACCTTTGGCGAATCTCGGCAAGCACTTCGAGCGCCTCGGTATCTCCAATGCCGGTGAAGGAGGTGCCAGAGGTACGATTTGCCTTGCGGTAGGAGCCCTTGAAGATAAAACGAACTCCCACCTCCTGGCCGATACGCTGCAACTCTTCAGCCGTTTCCATGGCCATTGCGCGATTTTCGATCAGACAGGGGCCTGCAATAAAAAGCGGGCAGCTTTCGTCAGGAACGGAGAGTGAGCCAATTGAAAACTTTTGCGTGCTGCTCATTATTACCTCTTAATAGTGTTCAGTTTAAATTCCATTGATGGATTTAACATTTTAAGGGTTAAATTTACAACAATATTTCTTATTCACACTTTGTAATCAAATACTGAAAATAATGAGTACTGCAGATACAAAACAAAGGTTGGAGGAGATAGAAAAACAGCTTGCAAATCTCGTTGAGGAGCAGACGGTTATCAAGGCGAAGTGGGATGGTGAGAAGGAGTTAATACACTCTTCACGAGTTCTGAAAGCACAGCTTGAAGAGTTGCGCGTGCAGTCAGAGGAGTTTGAGCGCCAGGGCGACTATGGCAAGGTGGCGGAGATTCGCTATGGAAAAATTGTGGCTATTGAGCGAGGGCTGGAGGAGAACCGGAAAATAATTGAAGAGAAGAAGGCATCAGGCAATCTGATCATGAAAGAGGAGATTGACGCAGAGGATATTGCCGATATTGTCTCGAAATGGACAGGTATTCCTCTCAGCAAAATGCTGCAGTCAGAGCGGCAGAAGCTCTTGTTGATTGAGGATGAGCTGCATAAACGGGTTATCGGGCAGGAAGAGGCGGTCACCGCCGTCAGTGATGCGGTCAAGCGCTCTCGGGCAGGGATGGGCGACGACAAACGTCCCATAGGCTCCTTTATCTTTCTTGGCCCGACCGGTGTGGGTAAAACCGAGCTGGCTCGCACTCTTGCAGACTATCTTTTTGATGATGAGGATGCCATGATTCGCATCGACATGAGCGAATATATGGAGTCGCATAATGTCAGTCGTCTGGTTGGTGCCCCTCCCGGCTATGTTGGCTACGAAGAGGGTGGACAGCTCACCGAAGCGGTGAGGCGCAAGCCATTTTCCGTTGTCCTGCTTGACGAAATTGAGAAGGCGCATCCCGATGTTTTTAATATTCTTTTGCAGATTCTTGATGATGGACGGCTGACCGACAGTAAAGGGCGGACGGTGAACTTCAAGAACACCATTATCATTATGACGAGTAACATCGGTGCCCAGCTTATCCAGTCAGAAATGGCGAAGATAGATGGGGCGAACCGCGAGTCGATACTCTCCAGTTTGCAGGAAAAACTTCTCCTGGCACTGAAGCAGAAGGTGCGGCCCGAGTTTCTTAACCGTATTGATGAGGTGATCCTCTTTACTCCGCTTTCCAGAGAGGATTTGAAAAAAATTGTACTGATTCAGTTCGACCATATTCGTGCCGCAGCCATGCGCCAGCGCATCTCTCTTGCTCTTTCAGATTTGGCGATTGCGTGGCTTTCAGAGGCCGGTTTTGATCCTGCTTTTGGTGCCCGTCCACTCAAACGGGTGATGCAGAAGAGGATTACCAATAAACTTTCAGAACTTATCCTTTCAGGAAAGGTTCAGGAGGGAGAGGCCGTTGCCGTTGATATCTCCGGAGGCGAGCTGACCGTAAGCAAAGTGGTTGCATAATGTTGTGCCAATGAAAAAAGAGTCATTTGCTTTGGCGGCCTTGCTGCTCCTGTTTTCCATCCTCACGCCGTGCGGTTATGGAGCAGTCCGGCCTGCCAGCCTGACAATTAAAATCGGGCAGATGTTGATGATCGGTTTCAGGGGGTTCACTGTTGAAGATTCTCCTGAGATTGTTGCCGATATCAAGGAGCGTCATATTGGCGGAGTTGTGCTTTTTGAGTACGATCTTCCTTCGCGCACCCATAACAGGAACGTCAGCACTCCCGGGCAGGTTGCCCGTCTTACACAGGATTTACAGATGCTGTCGCCGATACCGCTCTTTATTGCCATTGACCAGGAGGGCGGAAAGGTCAACCGTCTCAAACCCGCCAGAGGTTTTCCCGCCAGTGTATCGGCACAACATCTTGGGCAGCTCAACAATCCCGACAGCACCAGGGCTGCAGCATTACAGATCGCCAGAACGCTGATGGAGCTGCACATTGGCATGAACCTTGCGCCTGTTGCCGATCTGAACCGTAACCCTGATAATCCTGTGATTGGAAAGCTCGAAAGGAGTTATTCCGCTGATCCTGCGGTGGTGACGAGCAATATCAAGCTGATCTCTGATATATACCGTGATGCAGGCATCATCCCAACGCTGAAACATTTTCCCGGTCATGGCAGTTCAACCACTGATACTCATCTCGATTTTACGGATATCACCGCCACCTGGTCAGAAAAAGAGCTGGAGCCTTATCGCGCCCTCATTGCCTCTGGCTATCGTGATGTCATTATGACGGCGCATGTGTTCAATGCCACACTTGACCCACTCTATCCGGGGACACTTTCACAAGCAACCCTGGAGGGGCTACTCAGGGGCAAGCTTGGCTTTCAGGGGGTGATCATCAGCGATGATATGCAGATGCAGGCTATTGCTGACCACTATGGACTGGAAACAGCCATTCAGAAGGCCATTGAGGCTGGGGTGGATATTCTTGTTTTTGGCAATAACGCTGCTTATGATCCGTCTATTGCGTTACAAGCTTCGGAAATCATCAAGTCACTGCTTGCCCGAAACATTATTACTCCAGAGCGCATTGAACAATCGTATCGTCGAATCATGGAACTTAAACAACATTATCATATCGATTAGCCATGAAAACCATCTACATTGTCCGGCACGCAAAAGCAGGTTTGGGAGGCACCCATACCGGTGATTTTGATCGAAAGCTTAACGAAGTTGGTCTGAAAGCGGCCCACTTTATGGCGGAGCTGCTTGAGCAGAGGGGTGTTGTTCCAGAGCTGGTTCTTTCAAGCCCTGCAGAGAGAGCTATAAACACTGCCGAGATCTTTTGTGACATTCTGCGTTACCCTAAGGAGCGTCTTGAGAAGCGCATGGAGATATATGAGGGGGGAGCCGGCCGCTTGCTGACCATTCTGCAGCAGATAGCTGACACGAATAAAACGGTAATGTTGTTTGGACATAACCCCACCATTAGCTCGTTTTCAAACCTGCTGGCAGTGGGTGATATTGACAGTCTTGCAACCTGCGGAGTGGTGCGTATTGATGTGGCAGTCGATTCGTGGAGAGAGGTGCGTCCAGGGAGCGGGAAGTTGATATGGTATGAGTTTCCAAAAAGGTATCAGTAACGAGACTAATCACGCTCCTGTTTCAGATCGCGGTTCATTAGCTCTAAAATGGCCTGCTGGGCGGGCTTTGCCTCAAAAAGCATCTGATAGACCGCTTTGGTAATGGGCATTTCAACGCCAACTGAACGGCTTAGCTCATAGACTGCCCGGGAGCTGTGGACACCTTCGGCGATCATGTTCATAGAGCTGATGATCTCATCAAGGGTGCGGCCACGGCCAATCTCCTCTCCCACATAGCGATTTCTGCTGTGCTGGCTTAAACAGGTGACCACCAGATCTCCAATCCCCGAAAGTCCTGAGATGGTGACGGAATCGCCACCAAGTTTACTGCAAAGCCTTGATATCTCGGCAAGACCTCTGGTGATGATGGCGGCCTTGGCATTATCGCCAAACCCTAAACCATCAGAAATTCCTGCCGCAATGGCGATGATGTTTTTGACTGAGCCAGCGATTTCAACTCCGATGATATCGGTGTTCACGTAGACACGGAACCGGTTGGTATGGAAGATCTCCTGAACAGTTTCGGCGGTCGAGAGCGATGGTGATGAGGCAACCACGGTTGTGGGTTGATTTTTTGAGACCTCCTCGGCATGGCTTGGTCCATAAAGGGCGGCAACCCGGGATGGCTGCAGATCAGAAAGTACCTCAAGTAACACCTCCGACATCCGTTTGCCCGTGCCAATTTCAATACCCTTGGCCACGTTGACCACTATTTTGCCATCAAGCGCAATATCTTTGAATCCAAGAATTGTCTCCCTGAGCGCCTGGGAGGGCACTGCAGTGACAATCATCTCTGCCCAGGAGACCAGTAAAGGCAAATGGTGAGTGACCTGCAAGGTGTCAGGAAATGGAACTCCTTTGAGATATCGGAGGTTCTGGCGTTCAGCATCAAGCATAAAGGCAAAGTCGGGCCGATGCGCCCACAGACGCACCTGGTATCCTTTATTTGCAAGAAGGACAGCAAGGGTTGTTCCCCAGCTTCCTGCTCCCAGAACGGCAATATTCATAAGGTTGCTTGGTGCATCACGCCTTCTTGCCAAAAGTGACGCGGCTCTCTGTGCCAGATATCAGTCTTCTGATATTCCCTCGGTGGGTGTAGATGATGGCAAGTGCCACAATGAGCCCGAAAATCATGAGGTGATAGTCGAGGCTGTCATGAAAGAAAAGTTGTGCATCAAAGAGCCCTATATAGTAATCAAGGCCAGTGCCAAGTTCAAAGATATATTTACGAATAGCAATAATGAGGGGAAAGGCAATTGCCGCCAGCATGGAAGCAACGGAGACGTGGCGCGAAAGATAGACTGTCAGCAAAAAAATTCCGACAACCATCAACATACTCACTGGCGCTATACCGATCAGCATCCCTGCTGCTGTACTGACACCCTTGCCTCCCTTGAAACCGGCAAAAAGGGTAAAGACGTGGCCTATGACAGCGCTCATTCCAGCAAGAAGGCGCAGGGCAACCTCATTGATGTCAGGAAATGCACCGATTGGATGGAGCTGAAAAAAGGCCACCACTCCGACAGTAGCAACAATGCCTTTGATGATATCAATCAGGGTGACAATAAGTCCAGGTTTCCAGCCGAGCACTCTGAAGGCATTGGTGCCTCCGGCATTCCCGCTGCCAAAGTTACGAATATCAATCCCCTTCAGCATTTTTCCAGCCATGAGACTGGTAGGAATGGAGCCGATAATGTAGCTCACCGCCAAAATGACCAGTAATGTCAGCATAACCCTTCCCGATTATCAGATTCTGGATACCTTTCCAATAATGTACGCATTTTCCCCCTGAGATTTCAAGCAGGAGAGCACCCTCTCTACTGCATTTTTTTCAATAATCATCACCAGGCCAACCCCAAGGTTGAATGTTCGGCGCATATCCTCTTCCGGGACGTTGCCCTCCCTGCGGATAATGTCGAAAATGGCTGGTTCCGGCCACGAATTCCACTCAACATCAAGCATCAGGCCATCAGGCAGAATGCGCATGGTGTTGGCCATGAGACCGCCGCCGGTAATGTGGGACAGCCCCCTGATATCAGGCGAACCAAAGAGGGGTTCAATGACAGAGAGATAGGAGCGGTGCACCTTCAGGAGCGCCTCCCCGGCGGTGCCCTCAAGTTCCGTAAAAGTCTGGTTCATGCGACCTTCGAGCACTTTGCGTGCCAAAGAGTAGCCGTTGGTGTGCAGGCCGGTTGAAGGAAGTCCGATCAGCACGTCGCCCTCTCTGACAGCAGAGCCATTGATGATTTTTTCATGATCAACAACTCCAACAATAGAGCCCGCGAGGTCAAAATCCCGCTCCTGATAGAGGCCGGGCATCTCGGCAGTTTCTCCGCCGATAAGCGCACAACCGTTTTCACGGCAGCCATTCACCATTCCCGTCACAACTGAGGTCGCAATCTCCGGTGTCAGTTTGCCGCAGGCATAGTAGTCAAGAAAAAAGAGCGGCTTTGCCCCACAGACAAGAATATCGTTGACACAGTGGTTGACCAGGCATGAGCCGACGGTGTCGTACCGGCCCAGTTCAATGGCAATCTTCAATTTGGTGCCGACTCCGTCAATGCTGCTGACCAGTACCGGCTTTTTATACGGCGAAAAATCGGGCAGAAAAAATCCGCCAAATGCCCCGATATCAGTGATAACTCCAGGGGTGAAGGTCTGGCGAACCTGTGGCTTGATCATACGGACAAACTCCTCACCTGCACTGATATCAACCCCGGCTATTTTATAATCCATCTGTGATACCTTTTGTTTTAGCGGCTTCCTGCCGGTGTTTCAAAAATTGCATGATCCTCGGGAGCAGAGAAAAACTCCTTGTGGAGATTGTTTACGGCGGTTGCCACCTCCGGCTCTTCCACCACAAACCCGACATTAATCTCCGATGCTCCCTGGGAGATCATCCTGAGATTGACATTTTTCAAGGCGCTGAAGATTCGGCCCGAAACACCGCGCGACATACGGAGATTATCTCCGACCACGCTGATGGTTGCGACATGATGCTCAATCTCTACCTCACCCAAACTTTTCAGATCCTGAATCAGCTCATCACAGAAGCTTTTTTCATCAACGGTGAGCGATACCGACACCTCGCTGGTAGAGATCATCTCAACCGACACACCGTAACGGGAAAAGACATCGAACAGTTCATTCATGAATCCGTGGCGACCCATCATGCGGTTTGAGCGGATATTGATAATGCACTGCCCCTTTTTGACCGCAATGGACTTGACAAGTCCCTCGTAGCTCATGCCCGAAAGGCGTTCGGGATCATTGGTGATGATGGTTCCTTTGGCATCGGGGTGCAGCGAATTCAGCACATAGACCGGAATATTTTTCTGCACGGCAGGTGCGATGGTGTCGGGATGGAGCACCTTGGCACCAAGATAGGCAAGCTCCGCCGCCTCTGAGAATGTCATCACCCTGATGCTTCTCGCCTCAGGAACAAGGCGTGGATCGCAGGTCATGACACCATCAACATCAGTCCATATCTGAATCGAGTTGTCATTGAGCCATGCGCCGAGCAGCGCTGCCGAAAAGTCGGAGCCGCCACGGCCAAGTGTTGTGGTTCTACCATCTTTTGTTGCTCCGATGTAGCCCTGGGTGACAACCGTTGTTCCTTTTGCAAGCAGAGGGAGGATAATCTGGTTCACCTTTGCTTCGCACACCTCATCAAGCGGGCGGGCAAAACCGAAATTATCGTCGGTAATCATCACCATACGGGCATCCACCCAGGCAACATTATGCCCCAGCTCTTTCATTGCTGCGGCAAACACGGTTGTTGAAAAGAGTTCGCCGAATGAGCAGAACATATCCCTCGAACGCTCCGTCAGCTCGCCCACAATGTCAACACCCTTAATCAGCAGTTCAAGACGATTGGCAAGCTGCTCTATTGTTGTACCAAGCTTTCCCTTAAGTTCGATGCCCTTAATCAGTTCATCTACAAGCGTGAGGTGGAAGTGGCGCACGTCACCGGCAAGCGACATCGCCTCATCAAGAGCGCTTCGCCCTGCGGCATCAGCAATATGAACAAGCTTATTCGTGATTCCGCTGCAGGCGCTCAGCACTACAAGCGGAGTCCCCTTTTCTTCTTCCCGCGCAACAATTGAAATAGCCTGTTGCATCGCCCGGGCTGTCCCTACGGAGGTCCCGCCGAATTTCATTACCGCCATATCTCTTTTAAACCTGTGAGTTAACTGTTATCTTCTCCAAGAAAATCCTTTCATCCACCACAAAAATCTGCCTCACCCTTCTGATGGCTGTAGATACCAAGATGCTTGAATCTTACAGAAATAAAGGTTTTACTGAGCGTTTACTTATGAAATCCAGAGCCATTTTTATCTCTTCATGGCATCTCTCCATGAAACTCCTCAAAACGTCGCGCCTCCTCTTTTTAATTGCTGTGGCACTGCTTGGTCTGAGCAGTTGTCAAAGTTTCAGGAGAGGTTCAGATTATGATTTTGAATCTAAATATAGTTTAAAAAAGAGAAAAACGCATATCTCCTGTATGGCAGAACGAGGCGGCCCTGCGGTGATCAAACCCCTTCCTCTAAAGGTATCAGAGCGAACGTTTAATGCCCTTTTTTCCTCCATTGACGAACTTCTTGATGCTCCATATCGGTCTGGTGGTGCCACCCCTGAAGGCTTCGACTGTTCCGGGTTCGTGCAATATCTCTACAAGCAGCAGTTTCGGGTGATTCTCCCTCGCACAACCGGAGAACTTGCCCTCCTTGGCAGTGTGGTGCTCGAAAGCAACCTGAGACGCGGCGACCTCGTCTTCTTCAGCATTGACGGTAACATCATCGACCATGTCGGCATTATTATCGGCAAGAACCGATTTGCCCACGCAGCACGAACTGGTGTCAGAGTTAACGAGCTGCATGAGCCCTATTATCGCAGCCACTACGCTTTTGGCGCACATATCATAACGCAGGAGTGATCTGTTTTGCTTCGAGAAATGGCTATATTCGCCTTCATAACCTTAACCCCCTTTTATGCCGCAAACCGGACTGAACAACTACTTTGAACTGGCTTTTGATCTTGAAGCCGACCTTCACGAACTCTGCATTGCCCTGCTTGCCGGAGAGGGGGTAGAATCTTTTCTAGAAGAGGATCACCAACTTCTCGCCTATCTGCCTGAAGCGGAATGGACGGCAGAAAAAGAGCAGGTTATCTGCACTATGCTGCAGGAGAGGCTGGGGAGAGTTCCCGACTATCAGGCAACGCTGATTGCCGACAGGAACTGGAATGAGGAGTGGGAGGCAACCCTGGAGCCGATCGAAATATCCGACAGGCTGCTTATTGTGCAGAATAACAGGGGCACCCAGGCGAAACCCGGCCAGATCGTCATTGAAATCAACCCGAAAATGTCTTTCGGTACCGGCTACCACGCCACAACGCGCCTGATGCTGCGCCAAATGGAGCAACTCAATCTGAAAGATAAAAAGATCATGGACATCGGCACCGGTACCGGCGTTCTTGCCATTGCCGCCCGCAAACTCGGCAACAATCAGCCTATCCTCGCCTTCGACAACAACTCATGGGCGGCAGAAAATGCGGCGGAGAATATTGTAGAGAACAACGCGCCGGATATTCACATCAAGCTTCTTGATGCTGAAGAAGATCTTGTCGCTAACCTGAAAGCGGGCTACGACCTGATTCTGGCAAACATCAACAAAAACGTACTCGACCGCATTCTTCCGGCAATCCGCAAATATGCACCTGCCGCCCCGGTACTCCTCTCTGGTGTGCTCGTTTATGACGAACCGTGGCTGAAAAAACTCAGCAAACAGCTCGGTTACGAGATGGTAAAGACTATTTATGAAGATGAGTGGCTTTCAGCTTACATCCGGCCACTATGAAAAAAAGAGTCTCCTGTATTGATATCGGCACCAATACCGGATTGCTGCTGATAGCCGACCTTGAACCGGAGAGTGGTGCCATCATGCCTGTTTTCCACAAACAGGCCATTCTGCGGCTGGGGAAAAATGTTGACGCAGAGAAAATTATTGGCCAGGCGGCCCTCCAGCGGCTCATCGACTGCATGGTTGATTATCGCCGGATAAGCGAGGCATATAACTCCGAAACCATCATTGCCGCAGGCACCAGCGCCCTGAGAGATGCCAAAAACCGCATCAAGATTATTGCTGCGGTTGAGCATGCCACAGGAGTAACCATTCAATGTATCGCAGGCAATGAGGAGGCCGAACTCACCTTTTGCGGTGCCGTTGCAGGAATGAATGATCTGCCGGAGCTTTTCACCGTTATCGATATAGGGGGGGGCAGTACTGAAATCTCCATGGGGTCGCTTGAAGCTATAGAAGAGAGCATCAGTATCGACATCGGATCGGTGAGGCTGACGGAACGATTCTTTTCTACACTGCCGCCATCGCAAGAGGAGTTTGCTGCGGCCAAAGCGTACATCGACCAGCTCTTTACCTCGAATATTATCCCCTTCTTTGCCGGACGTGAACGGGTCTACGGTGTTGCTGGAACAGTTACCACTATTGCGCAGGAGAGCCAGGGGTTGAAACACTTCGATGCCTTGAAGGTGCACAACTATCCGCTCCAGTATCAGGATGTCCACGCCTTTCTCGAAAAGCTTACCGTGAGCACTCTTGAGGAGATCCTCGCACTCGGCATCCCCGACGGTCGGGCTGACGTTATAACCATGGGCACCCTGATTCTGCACCAGTTCATGCGCCTGCTTGGTGTCGGAGAGATCCGTGTCAGTATTCAGGGACTGCGATTTGGCTTGGCGCAAAAGGAGCTTCTTTGTCTCCAGTGCAACATCTGAGCGCGTAGACGCAGAGCGGATGGCCTGCGGCATCCCTGGTAAAAAAGAGAAAAGCCCTCTCGCTCTCAAGAAGCCGGTATTTTTTCCGAAGATCTTCCGCCGAAAGGGGAAAATCGCGCCGTTGGATGCTTGCCCCTGTAATGGCATGGCGCTTCAAAAAAGCCCTGAAGCTTTTCGGCTTGTAAGGAACACACTCAACCACGCGGAACGTCCTGCCGGGGAAGGGCTCAATTTTGCGGTCAGCGGTGAGATAATCAACGCTCTTGTTCACAAACTGGAGGCCAGAATCACGCGCAAGCACCGCCGAAAGCCTCGCCTTGATAATGGCCGGATCGGGCTCATAGAGATATGTCTTCACCCCCGCCGAAACCGCTCTTGATGCCTCATCATCCCCCTTGGCAACTTCGGTTATCTCCTCAGCATCACCGTTCAGGCAGACCGCTTTAACCTGTACGGGCCCATACGAGGGGTACCCACGCTCAAGCAGCAGCAGAATCTCCTTGCATTCACGATCAACCGACACCACAACAATCGTATACAAGGCGGGCAACAGCTTTTTCAGCCCGCTAATTTCGAGTGCCGGAGAGGCCTTGATGCAGACTCGCTGCGCATGACGAAGCAGCAGATCATGAGACACCACAACATTCGGACTTGCCGCCTCCAGCGCTATGGTGCGATGCCCCTCCTCACGACGTGCAGGATCAACAAAAATCCAGTCAAAAGAGTTATCCTGGTACTCCGCAAGCATGCGGATGCTGTCGCCGTGCTTTATCGAAACGTTGGTAATCCCGCTCACCTTCAGGTTATGCTCAACCACTGCACAAAGCAACGGATCACGCTCGCAGTAAACCACATCCTGAAACGTCCGAGCCAGAAACATGGTATCAACACCAAGGCCGCCGCTCAAATCTATCGCACTATTCCCCGACATAAGCGAAGCCTTGTATGCAGCAGTGCTCTCCCCGGAAGATTGCTCAAGCGCCAATGGGGTATAGAGCAGGTTGTGCTGTGAAAGCGCGGGTAGTTTTTTTGCAGCCTTCTGGCGACAGGCAAGCTGCTCTGCCATGGCCCGAATTGGCAACTCCGTGCGGCCATGAAACTGCATGGCAAACGCTGCAGGGTTATCAAATTCATGCTGTAACAGCATTCCTTGAATATGAGTTTGTATCAGGTTTTGGAGTTCTTCTATGGTCATAGATATTATCAGTGGCAACGCCGACACCGCATGAAACTAAAAAACTGTGATTGCATCAACTGCAATTCCAAGTGTGCCCCAAATATATGATTTCCCCAAACCCGATTTGGTAAAAAACTTGGCACTGTTTCTGCCAGAGAAGCGGATGTTGTTATCGAAGGGCTTAACGAAATTATTGGCGACTAAAGTCTTTGTTGCGGCACGAAACTTGACCCTGTCAAAGAACAAAAACCGGGATATATGGAAATAATCGGGATGTTTGATAAATCGCCGAATTACAGCGATGGAAAATTACAATGGGCAGAACCGGCATTTCGGGAACTCAGGTATCTGAACATTTGTTAGTACATATCTTAAGGCTGTTGGCCTACCGTTGGGGAGGAGAACATCAACCGCTGTTATCTTGCTGTAAACCTGTAAACGGAGAGAAATGTGAAGCGAAGTATTGGTAAATATTTAAGGTATTTGAGCGTTTTTATCGCTCTTGTTATGGTTCCATTTTTCACTTGTCACGCCACGCCAATAGTTGGTGTGTATGGGGAGTCGGAACAATATAATGCTGGCTGGCTCAATCCGGAAGTGCCGCAAAACTTTCAACGTGGTGATTTGCTTTATCTCACTATTGGAGGAACAGCACAAAATATTGTCGTACAGTTGCTTCGAGAGGGGGAGCCCTTTGGTACTCCCGCAGGAGTTCTTCCCGGCGCAACACCAAAAGTAAATAATGCATTCAGCACTTATGTTCCATCGAATCGGATAGTCAGGGTACGGATTGATTCGGAGTACAGCAAGATTGTCCAGATTGTGGTGCATGGTGGCCAACATCCTTTCGCTTTTCCGTTAGGGAAAGGTAATGGCCCAGCAACTCTTGTTAATGCAGAGCGCATTCCATAAACAAGCACCATCTACCAGGCGGGAAGAGGGGTCAGGAACTGTTTTTGGTTGAAGTGTCAAGACCTCTTTCAGCCGAAGAAGAAAATACTGATGCTTGTAACTATGTTCAGGTAGTCTGGATTTCTGTCTTCAGGGCAATCTCTTCAAGAATTGAGCTGATCCGAAGGCAGATGAGCATATCTCCAGCAAAAACGATGCTTCGTCCACGAGTATGAACTTCCCAAGTATGTTTTTCAGCCTTATGCCGGCTGCATCGGATTGCTTTCATAAGCTGTGTGATCACTTGGTCGAAGGTATGGACTTCATCATTAAAGAGAACAACGCGATATGCATCAAGCAGCTCTGTCCCGGAGTTTTGCTCACTCTTATGTATCTCGATTTCTGGCAAGGCGGTTCGTATATGTTGAGCGAGAGTTGAGTTCATTGCTGTCGAAACAAAACGTAAATGGTAAAAAAAGCCAGCTTCCTGAAAAAGGCAACATTGTGCCCTGTCACTCTCTGTATTACCTTGTGATTACTGGTTCACTGGCACCGAATAAAAATTCCCCATTTGAAGAGATCTCCATTCTGAATCTGGCTCCAATTGGAATGGTCATAAGGTTTTTGATATGTCCGCAGGAGAGGCCTCTCATGACAGGTCCGTCGATATGGGCGTGCTGGCTGTAATGGGTAAAGATATGTTCCAGCCGGATGGTCTCTTTTTGTGTTACTTTCGACATATTGCTGAATTGCCCTAATAATATTCCATTGCATGGCGCAAGCAGACCAGCATTGTCGAGGTGTGAGAGCATTCGGTCGATGCGGTATGCTGGTTCGTTGATCTCTTCAATGAAGAGCAGTGTATCGTTAAACCCTGGCAGGTAAGGTGTGCCGATGATTGAGGAGAGTACCGAGAGGTTGCCGCCGATCAGTTTTCCTTCAGCCGATCCGGCTCTGATGCAGGATATCGGATGGTCAGGGTAGTTGTGCAGTGAAAGTGCATAAGCGGGAGAGGTCAACATTCCCCAAAAATGCTCCTCGGTGTACGGGGTTGGTTCATACAGCTCAGTAGCAAGCATTGGTCCAGAAAAACTGATCAGCCCGGTTTGTGCAAAGAATGCGAGTGAGAGTGCGGTAATGTCGGAATAGCCGACAACTATTTTTGGATTGGCCGCTATGAGGGTGTAGTCAATTCTTTTCAGCAATCTTGTTGCTCCAGCACCTCCTCTCAGGCAGATAATTGCCTTGATGGTGGGGTCGGCGAACATCTTATGCAGATCATGAAGTTTCTGCATATCAGCAATGAGCGGATTGGGGTCGATAGAGTTAAGATGCAGGGATGGCTTTACATGGTAGCCATTTTTTTCAAGATAGAGTACTGCCTGTTCAATTTTGTCAGGGTAAGCGCAATGTGATGAGGGGGAGATAAGCCCGATAGTATCTCCGATGCGCAGGGCTTTTGGTGTCAGGGTTTTCATAAAACCAAAAAACATCAGCACTGCTAGGGATGCTGATGTTTTTGATGCTTTTACGTTGAAATCAGGAGACGTTCTCGGTGAGCAGAATCGCTTTATTGCTGCTTACTTCTAAAAATCCGTCGGAGATAGAAAAAGATTGCTCACTGCGATCGGCCAAGGCAAGTTTGACCTTTCCTGGTAACAGTGAGGAGAGCAGCGGTGCATGGTTTTTCAGTACCTGAAATTGCCCCAACTCACCAGGCACTGTCACACTGAGTACCTCCCCTGAAAAATGTTGCTTCTGGGGAGTGACGATCTCTATCTGGAAACCTTTTTCGGAATTCGCCATGGTTATTGCGTCTGTTTAGAGAGTTTTTGCTTTCTCAACGGCTTCCTCAATGGTTCCAACCAGATAGAAGGCGCTTTCCGGCAGATTGTCGTGCTTTCCGGCGATAATCTCCTTGAAGCCCTTGATGGTATCTTCAAGTTTGACATATTTACCGGCAAGACCGGTGAAGGCCTCTGCCACAAAGAATGGCTGAGAAAGGAAACGCTGAGCTTTTCTGGCTCTTGAAACAACCAGCTTGTCTTCGTCACTCAGTTCGTCCATACCAAGAATTGCAATGATGTCCTGCAGATCCTTGTAACGCTGCAAGAGCTGTTTAAGCGCTTGGGCGGTGTCGTAATGATCGTCACCTACAATGTTCGGGTCAAGAATACGAGAGGTGGAGTCAAGAGGGTCAACGGCAGGGTAGATACCAAGCTCCGCGATCTGGCGTGAAAGTACCGTTGTTGCATCAAGGTGAGCAAATGCCGTTGCAGGAGCCGGATCGGTCAAATCATCAGCAGGCACATAGATCGCCTGTACGGAGGTGACAGAACCATTCTTGGTGGAAACAATTCTGTCCTGAAGTTCGCCCATCTCTGTTGCCAGCGTTGGCTGGTATCCTACAGCGCTCGGCATACGTCCGAGAAGAGCGGAGACTTCTGAACCTGCCTGGGTAAAGCGGAAAATATTATCAATAAAGAGCAGCACGTCGCGATTCTCTTCGTCACGGAAATACTCGGCAATGCTGAGTCCGGTAAGTGCAACCCGCTGACGGGCTCCGGGAGGCTCGTTCATCTGTCCGAAAACAAGCGCAGTTTTGTCGATAACGCCCGACTCCATCATTTCGTGCCAAAGATCGTTACCTTCGCGGGTACGCTCGCCGACTCCAGCAAAAACGCTATAGCCTGACTGCTGCTTTGCAATATTATTGATCAGCTCCATAATCAAAACGGTCTTGCCAACACCAGCACCACCGAAGAGGCCGGTTTTTCCACCACGAGAGTAAGGCTCGAGAAGATCAATAACCTTGATACCGGTTTCAAACATCTCTGCTTTCGTTGAGATACTGTCGAATTTCGGAGCAAGGCGATGAATAGAGTACGATTTTTTTGAGTTGACCGGGCCGCGGCCATCAATCGGTTCTCCGACAACATTCAGCATTCGACCAAGAACTTCCGCACCTACCGGAACCTGTATTGGCTTGCCTGTGTTCGAAACGCCCATACCTCTGACAAGGCCGTCAGTACTCTCCATTGAAACCGTACGAACACGCTCTTCTCCAAGGTGCTGCTGTGTTTCAAGAACGAGCTTTGTGCCGTCAGCTCTTGTAATAGTCAGCGCATCAAGAATAGATGGTAGCCGTCCTTCAGGGAAATCGACATCAACGACAGGGCCGATGATTTGGGAAATCTTACCTTCTTGCATAATAGACAGTGTGGATAGGATTTATTATGTAATCAAACATTCTATACCAAGGCTTACATGCCTGGGTAGTTTACCAGAAATGAGGCGACACAGGATTTCGCTTTTTGACTGTCCCGGATACGAGCCACCTGAGGGACTTGAACCCACGACCTACTATTTACGAAACAGTTGCTCTACCAACTGAGCTAAGGTGGCTTAAGCATAAGCGAAAAAAACAAGAGCAAATATAAATTTTTTGATAGAGAATCACAAAGACTAAATGCCCCGTCATTTATTTCACTGTAAAAAAAAGAAGAATTGATATATTGTACGAGAGATGAGAAATTTTGTCGAATTTGTAAACAATAGATGGTATGAAGAAGCTTGTAACTCCTTTTTTCAGGGCGGGAGTTTTATCTTTTTATCTTTTTATTTATTTTGGGAGCTTGGCTTTTGCCCTCCCGTCAGCCCCTGTCTTTTCCTCAGTCACTCTTGAGGGTAGCCCTTTATCATCAAGTCAACTGGCTGGAAAGGGCTATATCGTCAATTTCTTTGCCTCTTGGTGTCCACCATGCAGAGCTGAAATTCCGGATATGGTCGCTCTTCAGGCCAAATATGGCCGCAAGGGATTTACCTTTATCGGAGTGGCGGTTAATGAAACTGAGCCGTCGATGCGATCCTTCGTAAAAAAATACAAGATTAATTACCCCGTGATCATGGTTGACGACAAGGTTATTGGTGCCTTCAATACCCTGGTTGATGGGGGGGTTCAGGCAATTCCAACCTCTTTTGTCGTAAGTTCTTCGGGAAAAGTAACCCAGGTTATTACCGGCGCACGCAGCAAAGAGGTGCTCGAACAGCTCATTCTTCAAGCCCTTACTAAACCGATAGTTTCGAAATAAGATACTCATGTTATGATCGACGGTTTCTTATCCGCTAGCGCTTTACAGTCGGATACCAGCTTTTGCCCTCCCACGTCCGCAGTCTGTGTTGATTGCGGACGTTTTTTTTTCCAACAATTAACAACAATGCGACTACCATGACGTTACTTCAGATTAATCCGCCGGATTATGTGAAAAACAAAAAGCTGATCCAGTGGGTGCAAGAGACCGCAGAGCTTTGCAATCCCAGTGCTGTGCATTGGTGCGATGGTTCTGTTGAGGAGTATGATCTTCTTTGTCAGCAGATGGTGGAGAGTGGTACCTTTATCAAACTTTCGGATGCGAAACGTCCCAACAGTTACCTTTGCCGTTCTGACCCAAGTGATGTAGCAAGGGTTGAGGACAGGACGTACATCTGTAGCATTCGACGCCAGGATGCTGGTCCGACGAATAATTGGGTTGCTCCAAAAGAGATGAAAGAGACGCTCAAAGGGCTTTTCAGTGGCTGTATGGTCGGCCGTACCATGTATGTCATTCCATTCAGCATGGGGCCACTTGGTTCACCGATTGCCCATATCGGTGTGGAAATTTCGGATTCTCCCTATGTGGTGACCAACATGCGTATCATGACAAGGATGGGACGCAAGGTTATGGATTTGCTTGGTGAGAAGAGTGAATTTGTCCCTTGTCTTCACTCCGTTGGTGCTCCGCTTCAGGCAGGGGAGCAGGATGTTGCCTGGCCCTGCAATGACACCAAGTATATTGTTCATTTTCCTGAAGAGCGCTCCATCATCTCTTTTGGAAGCGGCTATGGAGGCAATGCCCTGCTTGGCAAAAAATGCTTTGCTTTGCGTATAGCCTCTTCAATGGCTCGTGATGAAGGGTGGCTGGCCGAGCACATGCTTATTCTTGGAGTGGAGTCTCCAGATGGAGAGAAAACCTATATTGGTGGTGCCTTCCCGAGCGCCTGCGGCAAGACCAATTTTGCCATGCTCATTCCGCCAAAATCTTTTGATGGCTGGAAGGTAACCACCATTGGTGATGATATAGCCTGGATCAAGCCGGGCGAAGATGGACGTCTTCGTGCCATCAATCCGGAATACGGCTTTTTCGGCGTAGCTCCCGGCACGTCGGACAAGTCAAATCCAAACGCCATGGCCACACTGGCAAAAAACTGTATTTTTACCAACGTTGCCATGACTCCTGATGGTGATGTCTGGTGGGAGGGGATGACGGATGAGGCACCTGAGCATCTTATCGACTGGCAGGGTCATGCCTGGACTCCTGATTGCGGTCGCCTCTCTTCTCATCCCAATGCCCGTTTTACCTCTCCTGCAAGTCAGTGTCCTTCGCTTGATGCTGATTGGGAAGATCCGAAAGGGGTGCCGATCAGTGCCTTTATTTTTGGTGGTCGTCGCGGAGATACTGTTCCACTTGTCTATCAGTCGGCCAACTGGAATTCGGGAGTCTATCTGGCCGCAACCATGGGATCTGAAAAAACCGCTGCAGCAGCAGGCAATGTGGGAGATGTTCGGCGCGATCCTTTTGCCATGATTCCTTTCTGTGGTTATCATATGGGTGATTATTTCAACCATTGGCTCCATGTCGGTCGTACACTGCCTGAACTGCCAAGAATTTTTGGTGTCAACTGGTTCCGCAAAGATGATAATGGCAAGTTCCTCTGGCCAGGTTTTGGTGAAAACATGAGGGTGCTGAAGTGGGTTGTTGATAGGGTCCATGGCAATGCTGGGGCTGTCGAAAGCCCGCTTGGCTGGATGCCGAAGTACGATATGATTGACTGGACAGGTTTGGAGGAGATGACGGAAGAGAAGTTCATCAAACTGATGTCGGTCGACCGTGAAGCGTGGAAAAAAGAGCTTCTTTCACATGAGGCGCTGTTTGAAAAAATTTATGACAGGCTTCCAAAAGAGTTTCCCCATATCCGTGAACTGATGCTCTCAACACTCTGGATGTCTCCCGCACACTGGTGTCTGGCACCGGAAAACTACTCTTCCGAGCACTGATAGTTGTTTGTCTGACAACAAAAGCAGAAAAGGGCGCTTGTTAGGGGCGCCCTTTTTTTTTACTCATCGGTAATGGTGATCAGTTGTCCTCAAGAGTAAAGCCGATTTTGACGGTAACCTGCCAGTGGGTAACCTTCTGCTCCTCAACATGGCAACGGGTTTCCAGAATTTCAACCCAGCGAATGTTTCGTATCGATTCAGCCGCTTTCGCCACTGCGTTATTGACAGCATCCTCAATACTTGTTGTTGAAGAGCCAACAAGCTCGATTTTCTTATAGATGTGATTGCTCATGGGGTATAATGATTTTTGCTTGAAAAAAGCCAACAGGGTTCAGGGCGACCCGTACCTGATGCCAGTCGTCATATTAGCAAATCAGGCGAAATCTGCAAAAAAGAGTAACTCAGTCACCTGTTGTGGCAAATGATAGACGATCAAAAATAATCAGATATTTTTTTGCGAGGGGCCGGTGTGGCCCGAAACAGCCGTAACACTGATGGCTGTTTCGGGCAAGATGGGCAGGGTTACATGCCCAAAGATTTGAAGAGGAGCGGCAGGGCGCAGAGGCCAATAGCAACATTTGTTGCTCCGCAGATTTTTGTAATGAGAGCATTCTGCTTGTACCATGCGAATGGCAGCAAAATGGTCAGCACGTTAATGAGCAGCAGCACGGTGGCTAAAGGCCAGATTTTACCAAGCAGGATAGCCTTGTAGCTGAAAACAGCGGTGATAAAAAAGATACCCAGAAACATGTGGGCATAGATCTTCTTGTCGCCGGGGTTGTAGAAATGCATGGCGACAACAACCCAGAAAAGCCCGTAGGTTGCAAAGATGGTGCCGAGGTAAACCCTTATATCTGCGGGTAAACCCATGTCGAACAGATACATGCAGACCGCAGTGAAAAGCTGCGCCACACCGCCGAACCAGAGGGCAATATGGGCAAGATTACGCCCCAGTTTTGCGTGATCGGTCTCCTTGTCAAGTCCGAATCCCAACTGTTCAACTCCAAACACCCAGACGGTGATGATCAGCCCGAACAACCCGATAGCTTCCGGATTAACAACATTCATTTGAATTACACTCCTTTTTTTTATTGTGGAAAAAACGTAGACCTTTATGCCATACATTCCTTTACCTTGATCATGGCTAAGGAATGTACACCTATTTTGAGCCAAATGGGAGTGTATTCGGTGGTAAAGAGAGCTCTAAATTTTGGTGCGATTGCCATAACGTATCGCTGTTTGGTTTTGCTGCTATTCGTGACGCATCCGCAGGATTTGCCGCATTCTTTTGCTACCTTTGCGCTGGAGAGAGAGGAAATGATGAACTGTTGTGACGATGAAATCACCGGCTGAAAAGGCACCTGCCGAAAATACGGATATGTCTGTTCCTCTGGAGGAAAGGGGTCTTTCGGCTCTGCTGTTATCAGCTTTTCCGGCCTTTGAGAGCCAGAATTTCCGGCGCTATTTTCCCGGTCAGGTTATCTCCATGATTGGCACCTGGATGCAGATGGTCGCGCAGGGGTGGCTGGTCTTTGAAATTACCGGTTCAGCCTTTGATGTCGGCCTTGCGGCTGCGGCTTCGACACTTCCCACGCTTTTTCTCTCTCTGATTGGGGGAGTTATTGTGGATCGTTACCCTCGGCGGATAATTCTGCTCTGGACGCAGTCCGCAGCGATGTTGCTTGCTTTTGTGCTGGGTCTGTTTGCTGTGACTGGTACGGTGAGCTTATGGATTATCCTTGTGCTCTCTTTCCTTCTTGGCGGTGTGAATGCCCTCAATGTTCCGGCTTTGCAGGCATTTCTCAGCGAAATAGTCAAGCGGGAGCATCTCGCTTCGGCGATTGCCATGAACTCGGCCATCTATAATGTGTCACGGGTTATCGGCCCCGCTCTTGCCGGGATGCTTATTGCTTCCACTGGTACCGGAGCGGCATTTCTGGTCAATGGCTTCAGTTTTTTTGCGGTACTCATTTCACTTGTCTCCATGAAAGATCTACCCCAAAAAATCATCGACAAAATCAGCCGCAACCCTCTGCTGGAAATCAGGGATGGGCTGAGCTATGCCTGGAGGCACCCTGTGATAAGGACATCAATTTTGTATATCGCCATTATCTCAATTTTTGCATGGTCTTATGTTACCATGCTTCCGGTCATTGCCAAAAAAACTTTTGGTATGGGCGCTTCGGGGATGGGCTACCTCTATGGCGTTTCAGGAGTTGGCTCGGTTGTCGGCACTGTGCTGGTCTCCATCTACTCAAGAAAAGTTGATCGTCTGGTTTTTATAGCAGGGGGGACAATTTTATTTGCTTTAGCTCTTATCGGCTTTACCTTTACCTCCCGATTGCCGGTGGCCCTTCTGTTTCTCTTTTTCGGAGGGTTTGGCCTGGTTTCGGCAGTGTCAACCATCAGCGCCACTATTCAGGGTGCAGTCGATGACCGTTTCAGGGGAAGGGTAATGAGCCTCTATATGATGGTATTCATGGGGTTCATGCCCATCGGTAATCTTGAAATCGGCTATCTCTCTGAACATTTCGGTACTGGTATTGCCATTCGCTTTGGATGTCTGGTGACGATGGTGGCGGCAATAGTTCTCGTCATATACAGCAGAGGCTCCAATAAATCATTTTTGAAGCCAGTATCGTAATATCTTTTACTGTTTTTGAAGCCCTAAATCTGATAAATCATGGCTGAATATTTTTCAGAAGACCAATTTACTCCCATCACTGGCAGTGAGCTTCATGAACTTGAGGAATTTCTCCTCTCGGATGCGGTTCCCAATGGCACGATGCCTCTTGATATGCTGGATGGTTTTCTTACGGCGCTGCATATTGGGCCAGTAACCACACTTCCCAGTATCTGGGAGCCTTTTTTCTGGGACATAACCGGTAGAGGTAACGTGCCGAGGTTCAAGAGTCCAGAAGAGGGAGAACGCATTATGGATCTGCTGACGAAGATGATGGTCCGTGTGATTGTTCGAATATTCGGAGACTCGGACGATGCCAAGCTCTCTCCAGATATGGCTGAATGTGAAAGTGAGGAGGTGAAAGATGTCTTGATCAAATATTGGTCCACCGGCTTTATGATGGGTGTGAACTTCAACAGTTCAGACTGGGCACCCATTTTTTTAAACAACAACGCATCCATGATGCTGTCAACGATTGATCTGCTCTGTGATCAACCAGACAATCCGGTTCCCTTACCAACAGAGGCGTTCAGGGAATTTTGGACGATGGTGCCCGGATGTGTCGAAGGAATCAAGGAGTTCTGGATGCCTGATTGCCGACAGAAAAAGTCAAAAGTAAAGAGGGCTGCTCTTGCCCGTGCAGAAGACCGGATTGGCCGCAATGCTCCATGCCCCTGCGGGAGCGGCAGGAAGTTCAAGAAATGCTGCGGGAGGTGATAACGTGAACGCATTGGGGAACCGGGTTCGTTGCCTCGCAATCCAGGGATTGCTGCCGCCTTACACGATACTCGCTTTGCTGAGACGAAGGGCAGCGGCGTGCGTGTCATGCGTGAAATGTGCGAACAAGCGGGGCTTGCCCCGCCTTTGTTCGAATCTGACCGAGCCAATGATCAATTTATCGTTCGTCTCTTTTTTCATCACTTTCTTGGACCGGAGGATTTACTAATGGCTTGCCCGCAGCAAACCGGAAGAAACGGGGAGAGGGCAGACCCGAGGGTTTTGATTTTCTTGGGTTTACACACCTATGCCTCGTCTTCTACAGTTCAAAAACGCAACTACCTCTACTATAACAAGTTGGCGTTTTTAAAAAAAGTGTTGGCACCACCATGGTGTGTTTTTTATTCATGCCTTTAACCTAAATTTATACGTTACGAATACTTTCAGGCATTGCTACATGTACGGCTTGAAAGACCTTTCCGCAAGTTCCAACACTGGCGGTCCTGATAGCAAGCTTTCGACCGCTTTCCTCAATGGTTACCTCCTGGAGAGCCATCAGGTCGCGTTTCATATCCTCCCATTCAAACTGATGGCCAACTTTTTCCAGGCGTTGATCGAGTTCCTTGCGAAGTACCAGCGCAAGAAAACTACAGAAGACATGGCCCAGTATTGTCTCATCTTGTTTATGGTAAACAGGGC
>Ga0194060_10000308_pt1 | contig 35645 bp, 34 predicted proteins | sample SepL225m_MetaG_FD_163427 | JGI IMG/M metagenome (GOLD analysis project Ga0194060, IMG submission 163427) | Anoxic zone freshwater microbial communities from boreal shield lake in IISD Experimental Lakes Area, Ontario, Canada - Sep2016-L222-5m | ecosystem: Environmental > Aquatic > Freshwater >...
ACATACAATCCCGGATAAGCCGAACAGTCGTCTGCAAAAATACCGTATTTCACAAGGAACAAGCCATGTTGAATAAAGTAGAGCGCAGGGTCAGACTTTAAAGATTGCAAGATGGGTTTTAACGAGACGGCAGTGCGTGTTAAAAAGGAAAACAGCCATGTAATTCCGGCATGCCGGAATATCGGTGTAACTTGTTGATATTTAAGAAGGCAGGAAACTGACCAGGTGTCAGAATTCAGAAGGAAAGCAGGCAATACGCTGGAGCGTGGGAACGATAAAAAAACTTACCTCTGGCAGGCAGCCGAACAGACACCAAAAATCCAGTTAACGCCTATTCCTCTCTGTTCGCAGAGATTCAGCATTTCTTCCGGCAGAGGAGCGCAGACAGTCAGCGCCCCCGCCGTTGCCCGAAGCAGTGCCGTCCGGAATGAATGCAGCGCAAACCCCGATAATTCCGGCAGTTCCCCGCCACCATAACGTTTATCCCCCAGCACCGGATGCCCGATCAACTCCAGATGTCGGCGGATCTGATGCATTCTCCCGCTGATGGGGGTGACGGCCAGTAGAGAACAATATTCACCGGTCAGTAATATCTGATAACGGGTTTCGGATTCCTTGTCGTCCAGCGGTTCGCTGATTACTCCGCTGCTGCCGGGAGTTCCATGTACCAGTGCCAGATAGAGCTTGTCAAGGCCGGTTTCCTTTACCTGCCGGCCGTATATCCCTGCCGAACTTGAGCTTTTGGCCAGAATAACCGTCCCGGATGTGCCTCTGTCCAAACGATTGACCGGGTAGAGTTTGCATGGCGTGCCACGCCACTCCATCCATGCCTGGCCAAAGTCAACAAGGTTTTCCTCCAGTTCGGCGGTGCGGTGCATCGGCAGTCCGGGGGGCTTGTTGATGATGGCTATCTGATCGTCTTCGTAGAGGATGTCTAGCGTTGGCCTGGTATCGGTCAAAAGGGCACTGGCGGCAGAACTCTCCTTAAGGGTGACGGTGTCATTAACGGTGAGGATGGCATCGGGGGTGGCGGCGTTGCCGTTCATACGTGCTGCGCCGCTTTTTAAGAGCTTGCGGGGGTAGGCTGAAGGGGCTGTCGGCATAAGTGTACGCAGAAAGCTTTCCATCCGGCGGCAGTGGTCGCGTGGTGCAATGGTATAGGTGAGCATGGCAGGTTATACTACAATCCGGTCATCCTTATAACCGGCGTTTACTTCAAGAGCTTCATTCAGGGAGCGGATGGCAACCTCAAGCTGGCTGTCATCCGGCTCGCGGGTGGTCAGACGCTGGAGAGCCAGGCCGGGGGCTATGACCATCTTTACCAGGGGATGGTTTTCGTTTGCAGCACTCCACTTGAGAAATTCGTACGATATTCCGGCAATCATCGGCAGCAGAACAATGCGCGAACCGGCCTTTAGATAAAACGGCCAGAGCTTGGGTATCAGAGAAAAGACGGCGATGCTGACCAGCATCACAATCAAGAGGAAGCTGGTGCCGCAGCGTGGGTGGAGACGGCTGAAGCGGCGTACGTTCTCAACTATCAGTTCTTCCCCCGCCTCGAAGGCAAAAATGGATTTGTGTTCTGCACCATGATACTGGAAGACTCTCTGGATGTCTTTCATGCAGGAGATAGCCCAGATGTAGAGGAGGAAAACAATTACCCGGATAACACCGTCCACAAGGTTAAAGACGATGTTGTTGTCACTGATTACCGCAAGCTGTGTTAGCCATTTGGTTGCGTAAAGCGGCATCACGAAAAAGAGTCCGATACCGAAACCGAAAGCCACTATCATGGTACCGGCCATTGCCCATGAGGAGAGTTCTCCACCACCATCTTTTACCCCCTCCTTCTCCTTTTCCTCTTCAGTCATAGCCTCATTGGCTGAGAAATTAAGAGATCTGATCCCGATAATAAGCGAAGTGAAAAGTGCAACAGCACCGCGTATAACCGGCGTCTTCACAATCGGAAAACGCTCGGAGAGCGGAACTACAAGCTCTCTTCTGACAACAATTTCTCCGTCCGGACGACGAACCGCGATGGCAACCGAGCGGGGTGCGCGCATCATGACCCCTTCGATTACCGCCTGGCCGCCGACGTGTATTTTATCCATGAGACCTCTTTTGGTTATTCCAGATTTTTGTAAAATTCTCTGACTTCTGCTGTCTGTCCGCAGCAGAATCTCCCTTCCGGGCAGGAACCGCCGACACAACCGGGTCCGGCTTCGCGGAATATGGCAGGTGCCAGTACCTTGACCAGTCGCAGCATCTCTATGCTCATCTGGCGAATCTCCCACTGGGCTCTCTGACAGCAGCGGAGCGAAAAAAAATGGAGCAGTTCACGGGCGTTCATCGTCATGATAATTTTGGTTTCGGTGGCATTTGGCAGAATATAGCGTGCGTCCTCGGCCGGAATACCTATCGCAATCAGTTGGGTATATGCCTTGTGGACTGTTTCTGACATAAAGGCAAATATCTCTCTGGCGTCAGGATTCTGGGCAATCGTGTCCGGCATGATGGAGGTGAAATCTTCCTTGTGCGACACATAACGCTGTGACTGCTGCGAAAATGAGGCGATGCGGTGGCGAACCAGTTGATGTGTCGTGACTCTGGAGATTCCTTCAATCCCGAAGGTAAAGGAGGCGTGTTCAAGAACGGAGTGATGTCCCAGAGACATGATCTTGTCAAGGAAAGCCTCAATATCGGATGCCTCCAGTTTTGAGCGGAGATCATTGATCGAGGAGGGGGAGTAGCAGAGCCGGGCGGCCAGAGCCACAGTCTGCTCCGGGTTGGGTGTGTGTTCAATAAGGGTGACGTTGTTCATGGTGTCCTGTGCAGGCCATTTTCAGGGATGGTTACCGCTGGTGCAAAAAAAGGGGATTTGCCTCGCGACAAAGCCCCTTCGTGTGTCTACGTAACGGCTTATCAGATCTGACCGTAACGTTTTTTGAAGCGTTCAACACGACCAGCGGTGTCAACAAGTTTCTGTTTGCCGGTGAAAAACGGGTGGCATGCCGAGCAGATCTCAGTGTTGATCTCTTTACGGGTGGAGCGTGTCTGAAACGTGTTACCGCACAGGCACTTGACAGTTACATCGGAATAGTTCGGGTGAATTCCTTCTTTCATTGTTTCCTCCTTCGGTATTGCTCTGCATGGGTAAATCAGATAAGTCATAACTGAGAGGCCTAATCGTAGCGACTCATAAAAAAATTTGCAACCATTTTCTGGCTATTTCGACATGGAATCCAGAAAATTCTGATTTGTCTTCGTTTCCGAGAGCTTGTCCAGCAGGAACTCCATGCTGTCAACCACGTTCATCGGATGAATTACCTTCCGTAGTATCCAGATGCGGTTCAGTGAACTCTTGTCTATCAGCAGCTCCTCTTTGCGGGTGCCGGACTTGTTGATATCAATGGCCGGGAAAGTACGTTTTTCGACAAGTTTACGGTCAAGGTGCAGCTCCATGTTGCCGGTTCCCTTGAATTCTTCGAAAATTACTTCATCCATTTTGCTGCCGGTATCGACAAGAGCTGTCGCGATTATGGTCAGTGACCCACCCTCTTCGATGTTGCGGGCGGCACCGAAGAAGCGCTTTGGTTTTTGCAGCGCGTTTGCATCAACCCCGCCGGTCAGAATCTTGCCGGAGGGGGGGAGGACGGTGTTGTAGGCACGTGCCAGACGGGTTATGGAATCAAGAAGTATGACAACATCTTTTTTGTGTTCAACCAGACGTTTGGCCTTCTCAATTACCATTTCAGCCACCTGCACATGGCGGGTGGCCGGTTCGTCAAAGGTAGAAGAGATAACTTCGCCATTTACCGAGCGCTGCATGTCGGTGACCTCTTCAGGACGCTCATCAATCAGAAGCACGATAAGATAGACTTCAGGGTGATTGGCAGCTATCGAGTTGGCGATATTCTGAATCAGCATGGTTTTACCGGTTCGAGGCGGAGCAACAATCAGACCGCGCTGCCCCATTCCGATTGGTGCCACCAGTTCAATCACGCGCATCGGCATATTGTCCGGCGTTGTTTCAAGTTTCAGTTTTTCCAGGGGATAGAGAGGAGTCAGGTTGTCAAAAAGGATCTTGTCGCGGGCTATTTCAGGCGATTCGTGGTTGACCTCTTCCACTTTCAGGAGAGCAAAATATCGCTCCCCCTCTTTTGGAGGTCTGATCTGCCCCGAAACGGTATCACCGGTGCGCAGGTTGAAGCGGCGGATCTGGCTGGGGGAGACATAGATGTCATCCGGCCCCGGCAGATAGTTGTAATCTGTTGCCCTCAGGAAACCGAAACCATCCTGCAGGGTTTCCAGAACCCCCTCGCCGAAGATCGAACCGTTCTGCTCGGTCTGGGCGTTAAGTATGGCAAAGATCAGATCCTGCTTGCGCAGACTGGATGCCCCTTCGATGTTGAGCTCACGTGCGATGGTATTAAGCTCACTGATTTTCTTCCCTTTTAGTTCCTGTAAATTCATCTCTTCTCCTGCGTAACCTGCCAAATGGTATGGGTGATGCGAATAAATGTTTTAGATTATCAGTCCGGATAATTCTGCAAATAATATTTCAGAAAGGATAAACAAGAGGAACGACCTTGGATGGGACTCCTTGTTACTGAAAGTACGGTATGAATTCATTTTAGAAGTTCGTATAAAAACATCTAGCGAAGATAGTATAAGGGGTTTCTGTTCGGGTGCCGGGAAACTAACGCGAGGTTGTTTGGGACGTTACCCTTTATTTCTTGGGCTTGTCAATAAAAAAACATCTAAGCTGTCAGAATTAAGAATTCAGGAGAGAGAATTAAGCAGATCATTGATAACAACACCAGCCATGGTAAGCCCGAAAATCGATGGAATGTACGAGTTGCTCCCCAGAATCACCCGGCGATGCTCACAGCGAAAGGCCTGCTCCTCCCGGTTTGGGCAGATGCATTCTGTGCCACATTGGTTTGCCTGCTGACTAAGTTCGCGGTGTTCCTCGGTCGAGTAGACGACCTGCACACCCTGCTCGATACCGTTTTGACGCAAAATCTTACGCATGCTGCGAGCCATGCGGCAGTTGTGGGTGGCGGATATGTCTGCAACATGGATTCTGGTCGGATCAATTTTGTTGGCTGCCCCCATGCTTGAAATCACCGGAATGTCCATTTCCCGGCAAAACTTTATCAGTGCGACCTTGGCGGTAAAGTGGTCAATGGCGTCCAGCAGATAATCAGGACGCGAGGTCAGCAGCTCGGCAGCGTTTTCGGCTGAGAAAAACTTTTTTACGGCAATTATTTCAGCATCAGGGTTGATATCAGACAGACGTTGCGCCATTACCTCCACCTTGGTGAGACCCACTGTACTGGAGAGTGCATGGATCTGGCGGTTTATATTGGTCAAACAGATGTCGTCAAAATCGATCAGTGTGATTTTCCCGACACCAGCACGTCCCAATGCCTCGGCGGCGTAGCTCCCCACCCCGCCGATACCGCAGAGCATGACATGTTTTGCCGCAAGTGTTGCGATCCCATTTGAGCCGATCAGGAGTTCTGTGCGTGAAAAACGGTGCAGTTTACTACCCATGTTTATCTCCGTAACTGACAACTAAAATTTGGTTGGATAATCTGTCCGTATACCGCCAGATGTCAAGCCGCTTTTTGAAATTTAACTTTCCAGATTTGTTGACAAACAAATACCCCGTGTGTATGACATGAAATCATGAAAAGTCCCTCCACCCCGTTACCGCGAAAAATAAAGGTTGCCATCGTTATTCCCAAGTATGGTCTCGTTGGTGGTGCCGAACGTTTTGTAGCCGAGGTTACAGAGCGGATGGCCCGCGAAGGTCGCTACGAATTTCATGTTTTTGCCAACCAGTGGCGCGCAGAGGAAGGTTCACCGGTTATTTTCCATAAAGTACACATCATCCGCTTCCCACGATTTTTGAAACCTTATGGTTTCCCATGGTTTGTCCAGCGGAAGATTGCCCGTGGCGGATTTGATCTTGTCCATTCTCACGACCGACTGTTCCACGCAGATATTTTTTCTCTGCACTGCGTTCCCCATAACAGATGGATTAGAGATGTTCGTAAAAAGAGGCCAAGCCTCTATGACAGGGGGGTGATTTCCCTGGAACGTTCCATGATAAAGAACGGTGGAGAATCAACTTTTTTGACAGTATCCTCCCTGGCAGAGGAGACATTTAGTAGTGAATACGAACCGTTACCTGGCAACTGGCAGATCGTCCATCCCTGTGTGGACGTGGCTAGATTTTCCTCCCCTGATCGCGGTGCTTGCCGTTCCGATATCAGAGGAAAATTTGGCATTTCCGCATCGGATTTGCTGGTTCTGTTTGTAGGGATGAATTTCGAACTCAAGGGGCTTGATACGGTCATGGAGGCGATTGCCAGAGCCGAACATGATTGCCCGGAGAAACGCATCCATCTGCTGGTTGTCGGCAAAGGCAACGAAGCTAAATACAGAAAACTTGCCGGTTCGCTCAACATTGTAGATAACGTTACATTTGCCGGGACATTGAGCGTTGGAATCGAGCGATTTTACCGGGCAGCGGATCTTTTTATCATGCTTTCATCGTTTGACACCTTTGGCATGGTGGTTCTGGAGGCAATGGCAGCGGGTCTTCCGGTGATTGTAAGTTCGAATGTAGGGGCGAAGGATCTGGTGGAAAACGGGGTCAACGGGTTTATTCTGAATGATGCCATAAATTCGGATTCTGCGGCAGATCTGATTGTAAGGCTGCGGAATGATGAACGACGTAATCAGATGGGAAAGGCCGCAGCAGAGACTGCATCTCACCACGACTGGGATAAGCTTGTCGGGAGGATGTCTGCCGTTTACCAGGAAGTTCTCTACAGAAAAGGTGTCGCATGACTGAGAAGTCACCGGATATTTCAGTAGTTATCGTTTCATACAATACCGTGGATTTGATAGAAGCCTGCATCAGCTCAGTTTTGGCCTCACAAGGTCTCTCACTGGAACTGTTCGTAATAGATAATGCTTCGAGTGACGGGAGCGCAGATTTCGTAAGGGGGTATTACCCTGCAGCCAATCTCATCACCAATGACGTTAACCGAGGATATGGGGCGGCAAATAATCAGGCACTCCCCGAATGTACCGGACGGTACGTCATTCTTCTAAACCCCGATACAACAGTTAAACCTGACTCGTTCAGCATAATGATGTCCTACATGGAAAGCCGTCCAGGGATCGGTCTGGCAGGCCCAAGGGTTGTCAATCCGGATGGAACCCGCCAGGACTCGATATCCGCCCGTTATCCTGGGCATAGACATGGAGGAGACGACCTTGGGGTACTGCCGGGATCTATAGCCTGCGTTTTGGGAGCCTGCCAGATTGTGAGAGGCGATCTTTTGAAATCTCTTGGAGGATTTGACGAGGATTTTTTTCTCTACGGTGAAGACCAGGATCTTTGTCTGAGGATAAGAAAGCGCGGTTTTGAAATCGGCTTTATTTTAGACGCTGTCATAATGCATCACGGTGGCCAGAGTGAGAGGAAAACGCTACCGGAAGAGGTGGTAAGAAAGAAGGTCAGGGCAGAATACCTGTTTTACCGAAAGCATTACCGACCAGATACCATCAGGCGTATCCGCAAAGGCCAGTACTTCCGCGCTATATGGCGAATATTTTCCATCCGTTTACTCCTTATGTTTATCGCAAACAAGCAAATTGCTCAGGGAAAACTGGCAAAATATCGGGTCATCCGCGACGAGACTAAAAGCGAGAACAGAGGGACGGATAAGTGAGTTTATTTTCCGAAGAGAATCTCCGTTATATTTTTGAGGACAACAGAGCCAACCATTCTGATTTCATTTTTTGAATAAAATGATGTTCCTGAGAGGAAAGTTCAGGTAGCTTGAGCTGCCTGCGTTGATTCATCAGTTGTTCAATGATAACAAGCATATCACTGGCACCGTTATAAGCTCGCTCGCGCCTTTCTCGTATTTTTTCTGAATGCTTAAATGGTGAGAGTATAGCGCGTTTAAGGTTTCTTGAAAGTCTTTTGAGATCATACCATTTTTTCTTTTTAAACTCAGATTGAGTCCCCTTCAAGAAAAAAGCATATGCACCGCCAAATGCACCGCTGGCCTGATTGGAGTGTAATCTATAGAAGGTGAGAGGTTCAGGTATGTAGCGTGGTTTAAACAGAAAAAATGCATTCAGACATATCAAGGCATCGTGTGCATGGGTTCTGGTATATTGCAGGGGCAAGACAATGTCCTTCAATTCAGATTCAAGGAGTATGAAATTTCCAGGAATGCTAAACCGTCGCTCCAACAGTACGCTACGGGCATATGACTGATCTTCAGAAAAACGATTTTGACCGTTAAAAAAAATATGCCCAGTCGGCGTCCCGTCAGCAGTGATTAGTTCTGCATTGCAGTATGCCATGCCGGAACCTGGGTGTGCTTCAAGCTCTGCAGCAAGCCGCTCCAGTTTATTAGGAAACCAGACGTCGTCTTGGTCGCAAAGAGCAATAAGATCCGTTTCACAGAGCGACATTCCTTTCTCAAAATTATGGATAAAACCCAGATTGGTCTCGTTTTGAATAAGGTGAATGCGAGAATCATTCTCAGCAAAACTATGGGCTATTGAACACGTTCTGTCGCTTGACCCATCATCTAGTATCAGGATTCTTGCAGGTGGCCGGGTCTGACACATAATGCTTTCAAGCTGTTGGGATAGGAATTTTTCACCATTGTAAGTACAGAGTACAACGCCAATGGTTTTCCGAGAAATGGACATGAGCCCCCCTATGTTGTCCTCAAATCGGTTTCGCTTGAATAAAAAAATGTGAATGGCGCATGTCATCACTACGCCAGAGTGTAAAAGCATTTAAAATTTTGAATTTCCAACTCTTTGTTGTGCCAAAACCAAAAACAGAAACGGGTACAAAACCAGCTCTGTCAAGCATGGAGAGGAAAGTTCTGCGAGTAAAAAAACGCAGATGCGTACGATCTAGAAGACCCCATTCAGTATATTCAAAATCCTGATGTTGAAGCAGATTCCATAAAAGGCGGTACTGGCGAATGTTGGGAACCGAGCAAAATATACAGGCATCAGGTGCCAGTTTTTCACGTATGCGTACAAGGAAGTTTTCGGGCCAGATCAGATGTTCAAGTACATCATTCATACAGATGAGGTTAAAATAACTATTTGGTAATTCGTCGAGAGTTTGCACAATATCGCCATAGATCACACGGTCACATCTGGTAGCTGCCACTTGGGCAGACTTGTCGTCTAATTCCATTCCCCATACTTCGGTATAACCCCGTTCTCGTTTTAACATTTGGGCGAATGCCCCCTCGCCACATCCTACGTCAAGAAGACGATCACCTTGACGAGGAATAAAACCAAGCAAATCCCTGCGTTCCGACTGGTAATATGTGTCTGACTGTCGTTGTTTCATAAAATAGACTCATTTCTTCGGGGTGTATTGTTCCCGGATGAACTAATCAGGAATTAGTTTGTGATGCCCGGACACTTCCTGCTTAATTATCTTACGCAATATATCTTCAGCCATCTCGACAACCGCTTCAGTTTTGAGCTGAATCAGGCATTGACTTGTACCGGTATTATTACATCCCTTACTATTGCATGGTACGCATTCGATATTCGCAGAAATTACTTTTTGCAATGTATCTGCGACACGCCATGCCTGCCAGTCTGACGGCCCGTGTATCGTGAGCGATGGCGTTCCTACAGCCCCGGCGATGTGAGGGGCTGCACTGTCTACACCAAGATTTAAGGTACTCATGGAGATAATAGCTACAAGTTCACCAAGAGTGGTTTTCCCTGCAAGATTGAATGAGTACCCTTCGCATCCTTTGATAATCGACTCAGCCGCAGAAGTCTCCTCTTTGGATCCGATCAGAACAGAAGGGAGCTTGTGTTTTGACCAAAGAGAGTCAATTACCTGGCTCCAATTACCATGATCCCACTCTTTGTATTGCCAGCGAGAAAATGGGTTGATAGTAGCCCACCGGTTTGCTGGAGTAAGCCCATATCCGGAAAGCAGTTCCGTCGCCCGTGCCTGGTCAGTCGGATTAATGTATAGTCGAGGCATCGTATCTTCTGTATCAATACCGATGAAACGAACAATGCGCAGTGACTGGTCAGCACCGGGATGCACCGGTAAAGGTGCCGCCTGTGGCTCTCTTACAGTTGTTGTAAAAAGAAAGTTATGCCAAAACCTCTTATCACCGCAATATCTGCCTATTCGTTCTCTTGCTCCCGTACAGAATGAAAGAATGGCACCACGATCACCCGCACGCAGATCGATCACCAGGTCGTAGTGTGCCTGTTGAAGTCGGTTTACAAGTCTTAAATATTCCCGCAGATTATGAAAAAGCGTCCCACGGGTTTTCTCACTCTCAACAACTTCAAAAAGATTCGGATCGGCCAGCAGTATATCCCCGAACGGCTTGCGCACCAGAACTGATACGCGGGCATCAGGATATACTTCCTTTACGGCTCTGATCGTCGGGGTTGTCAGAACGACGTCTCCGATATCTCCAAGCTGGACTAGCAGAATATTTCGGTAGCCATCCCTCATATTTTATTCTCTTGCCTGGCGCGCTGCCGTTCCATCAGCTTTACATACTTGGTGAAAACCGAAACTGCATTGGAGACAGAGACCGCATATCCGGCAAATCCGTCCAGGAAACCGAAATAAAATAGATATGTGCGGATAAAGGCATGTAGCGGCCTGATAGTAATATCGAAATATCCGGCTCTTCGTCCTGACTCAAAAAGCTGATCTGCGCCAAGATCAGTATAACCGTTCATCTTCCTGAGCATGTCGGAAAAACCGGAGAATGAGAAGTGCAACAGGTGATTGTCACAGTCTGCTTTAGCCCCTTCTACCAGCACTTTTTCGTGAACGAGGTCGTCTGAAAATTTGCACGACGTCCGGTCAAAGAGCCGTACCGTGCGATCCGGATACCAGCCGCAATGCCTGATTTCATTTTTTCCCAGAAAAGTCCGGCGAGGCACGGTATATCCTGAGCTAATCGTCTGGCTTTGAGCGATTTGCCTGATTTCTTCAGCCAGTTCCGGGGTGACATGCTCGTCACAATCGATGTTAAAGATCAGATCATGACTTGCCAGCTCAACCGCCGCCTGCTTTTGAGGGCCGAATCCACGCCATGTAACTTCAAAAACTTTATCCGTGCAGCGTCTGGCAATTTCCAGGGTAGCATCGGTACTGCCGGAATCCACAACAACTATCTCATCTGCCCAGGTGACGCTCTTAAGGCACTTCTCAATTCGCCCCGCTTCATTTTTTGCGATGATAATCACCGAGATTGGACGACGGATTTGTCTGGTGCTGTTCGTCATACAAAAGCTCTCTTCACCTTACAACACAACATTTTCCAGACATAGCCAATACCCTGTTCAGGCTCTTTTAACAGCCCATCAAAGGGTGTCCCCATGCGCAGATAAAACCGGTTAAACATTTTGGCACTGATACCCCATTTTTTGAGGAATAAACCGTTTGCCAGCCTCACCTTCTCTTTTTTCAACTTGTTGGTGGATACTTCCAGAAAATGATAGGCTCGGCTTTTGCTGATACCGCGAAAGTTTCTCACACCAGCCTGCCACAACTTCATGGCAAAGTCAGGATCAGAATAAAATCCGGGGAAAAACTCACTACTGTATCCTCCAACAAGCACCCATAGTCTGCGATGGACAATATTCGGAGGCCAGGAAGCGCCGTTCCAGTCACTGAACGAGAGCTTGTCAAATGTCTCAAGGAGGCGCTCCTCCTCGAATCCGGCAACTGTTCGGCCAAAGGAATAAGGTGCGATGGCGCATTTTTTCCCAACATCTTTAGGTTCAATCGCTGTGGCAGAGAAGAAAAACATATCGTTTCCGGCCTCCTCAATCGCTTCCCACAAATAATGATCCCAGTCAGGACAGAGATACATGTCATCGTTCAGATAAACGATAAAATCAGATTTTGCCAGGGTGTATGCGAAATTTAAGGCATCGCAAACCCCGATATTTTCGTCACTGCAGGTGTGGTCAATCCCTTCTGTCTCCGCCCACTCCCTGCTGCCGTCACTTCCCTCGTTAATGTGTAAAATTATCTGATGAGTATACCTGCTGTTCCTGTGGATACTGTTCACGCAGAGTTTGAGAAAAGCCAGATTGTTCCAGGTGGGGATCAGGATGGAAAAGAGAGGAGTACTGATTTTATCGTTTGAACGGTCTGTTATCTTCATCGTTAATCCAGTTGGAGTCCGCTCAACCTGCTGTACAGACCCCCACCCTCCACCAGGTCGGCGTGACTGCCGCACTCGACAATCCGCCCCTTTTCCAGCACCACGATGGTGTCAGCGTGCAGGATGGTGGAGAGGCGATGGGCGATAACAAAGGTGGTGCGGTTCTGCATCAGATTGTCCAACGCCTTTTGCACCATCTTTTCACTCTCTGTATCCAGGGCACTGGTCGCCTCATCGAGAATCAGGATCGGCGCATCCTTCAAGAGCGCACGGGCGATGCAGATCCTTTGGCGCTGGCCACCGGAGAGACGCGCACCTCTGTCGCCGATGTTAGTGTCGTATCCATCCGGTAATTCCTGGATGAAATCATCGGCAAAGGCAGTCTTTGCGGCTGCTATGACCGCATCATCGTTCGCATCCGGCTTGCCGTAGCGTATGTTGTTGGCAATGGTGTCGTTGAAGAGGGTGGTCTCCTGATCCACCAGGGCAAACTGCCGGGTCAGGGAGGCCAGAGTCACGCTGCGCAGTTCGTTACCATCAAGCAGGATTGAGCCTTCATTTACATCGTAGAATCGCATCAAGAGTGATGCCATGGTGCTTTTACCACCCCCGGATGGTCCAACCAGTGCCACCATCTGCCCAGGCTCCACCAAAAGATCGATGCCTGAAAGCACCGGATCGTCACCGTAGTCGAAGCTGACCCCCCTGAATTCCACCCTTCCGGAGACACGCCCCAGTTCAAGAGCATTTTCTTTGTCCGTCACCTTGAGTTTAGCATCCATCAGGGCAAATACTCGTTCCGCTGCACCGGTGGAGCGTTGGAGTACGTTGTAAGAAACCTGCAGTTTTTTCACCGGGTTAAAAAGCATAATCATTGCAGCGATAAAGGAAAAAAGCTCGGAGGGGGTCATTCTGCCTGATAGTACCTGGCTGCCACCCAGATAGACAACGGCGGCGATGCCGAACGAGATAATCAGCTCCGATATCGGCATGGCCAGGGACTCATACTTGATAAAACGTTTGTACTGGGTGAGAAATGCCAGGTTCTCATTGCGGAATCGTTCGATGACGCTCTTTTCCAGGCCAAAAGCCTTGATTACCTTGATGCCCGAGAAGGTTTCCTGAAGGATCATGCCGATTCCACCCATGACATCCAGGCTGCGCCGCGCCGAATTCTTGATCTTTTTTCCGATGAGCTGAGCCGGATAGATCGTAACAGGGAGCACCACAAAACAGAGTACTGCAAGCTGCCAGTTGCGGTAAAAAACAACCGCCAGCAGAGAAACAAACGAGATCAGGTCGCGAAACAGCCCGCAGACGACATTAGACATCCCCTCCTGCATCATTCCGATATCATTGGTTAAATGGCTCATTAGTCCACCAGTCGCCTGCCGGTTGAAAAAGGCCATATCCTTTCGAATGGTGCTCTGGTACACATCATTACGAATATCCTGGATCGCTTTCTGGCCGGCCAGTTTTATGCTGGTGTCATAACTGAACCGGCAGACGCCACGAAAGATGAAAAGGGCAATAATGCCAAATGGCACCAGGATAAAAATCCCCGCATCCTTGCCGGCGAATATCCGCTTGAGTACCGGTTCCACCAGATAGGCAAAGGCACCATCCATCGCCCCGACGATGATCGAGCAGGTCGCCGAAAAAACCAGCAATCCCCAATACGGTTTCAGATACTGCAATGTACGCTTCAATGTTGAAGTCATGTTGGCCACGTCACGGTTTCAGCAAAAAGTTTTTTAGCGGCATCAACAACATCATCCGCAGTAACCGCAGTCATACAGCGGTGGTCTGTCGGGCACTCCCGCAGTTTGCAGGGGGCGCACTCCGCAGGTTTGCAGACGACTACCCCCTTATCCGAATAAGGCGAGGTTGTCGCATGGTCGGTGGAGCCGAATATGGCTACCAGAGGAATGCCGAAAGCTGCGGCTATGTGCATCGGACCGGAGTCGTTGGTGACGAAGAACTGACAGCGTTTGATCAGTGCCATCAGTTCCCGGACAGAGGTTTTTCCCGCCATGTTCAGAGCTGTTCCTTGCAATTTTTTTTCGATGTCAGAAGTAATTTCGGCTTCTCCCGGTCCGCCTAAGAGCAGGACTTTTGCCGACCACTCCGATGCAAGCCTGCCGGCAACTTCTGCAAATCTCTCAGGATACCAGCGTTTGGCGGATCCGTAAGTCGCGCCAGGATTGATGCCTATCAGAAAGTCCTCCTGCCGTATCCCCTGTTCCGCCAGCAGCGTTGCGGTGCTGTGGTCTTCCCCCGGTAAGGTGTACAGATACGGCTGAGTTACGCTCCCGGAAATTCCGAAGTGCCGTAACAGTTCCAGATAGTATTCGACTTCGTGGCAGACCGCTCCATTTTTTTTGCGGTGATATCGACCGGTAAGGGTGAAACCGCGCCCGTCACTGACCTTGCCGACTCTGACCGGTATCCCTGCCAGAAAAGGTACAATAGCTGAATCAAAGGAATTAGGGAGGATTATGGCGGTGTCGAATGACTCTTTTCTCAACTCTCCTGCAAGCTTCACTCTGCCGATGACCCCTCGGTGAGTGCCATGCCGGTCAAACGTAATCACCCGGTCAACCCATGGATGGTGATAAAACAGTTGGGAAACCATCGGATTGGCAAGGAGAGTTATCTTGGATTGCGGAAAATATTCACGGATCACACCAATAGCCGGTGTGGTCATGACGGCATCGCCGATCCAGTTTACCGCACGAATCAGAATTTTACCGGTATTATCGGGAGTCAAACTCTTCACGGCGTTTTGCTGCTGATCTTCTGACTATTGGCCGGTTCCGATTCGTCTGCCAGCATGATCGGTATATTTTCTCTGACAGGAAATTTCACACAGCAGGATACGCAGCAGAGATAAGCACCCGCTTCGATCAGTTCAAGCCCCCCTTTGCAGGTCGGACAGGCAAGCATATTAATAGTGTGTTCTGAGAGCATGGCACCCACAATTCCGGAATTCAGGGGCGCATCGTGCCATAAACTGCACTGTTTTTGAAGCAAATTAAGATATTGCCCCAAATTCATGTTGACCATAGTTCACCCTGAGTGATACTTTCGCAAAAAGTCGCAAGTCATTAAAACATAAAAAACCTCAAAGTTTCAGCATCTTACCGAAAACACGAGTGACATGAAGCAAATCCCCACATTGATGTTTTACAAAGACCCAGCCGCAGATATAGACGGATATGTACGGTTTACGGTTGGATCCCGGCGCGTTGCAGCGCGTGAATGGGCTGCAACGGCGATCTTTGAAGCTCTGAGCGGCTCTACCCTTCACGAGTGGGCCGCCAGCCGGAAAGCCTGTGAACATCTGTATGGTCGGGGTGTCAGCTACGGGGTCTCATTGCCTGCCGGAACAGAAAAGCTCTCATCTACCGCTGTTGTTGTCCGACGTAATCGACATGGCGGACTGTTTCGTTTTTTGACCGGGGACTGTTTTCTGCTGCCGACCCGCGCCCCTCTTGAACTCTCTGTTTCGTTGCGCCTTGCTGCCGCCGGGGTACCGACGCCGGAAGTGATCGGATATGTTATCTACCCGATTGCAGGCATTTTTGCGCGGAGCGATTTTATGACACGCCGCCTGCCGGATGGGGGAGACTTCCCGGATCTATGGTGTAACGCCGACGCTTCATCACGGGAGACGATGATTCTAAAGGTAGCAGAACTGCTTCGCTCCCTTGCAAAAGGTGGAGCCTGGCATGCCGATCTGAACCTCAAAAACATTTACATTGCGGGTCATGGTTCCGCCATGACAGCTTATCTCCTCGACGTAGACCGGGTGACTTTTCCAGCGAGAAATGATATTGCAATCCTGAATTTCAAGCGACTGGCGCGTTCGGTACGCAAGTGGCGCGATCAGCGGGGTCTTGATTTCAGCGAAGAGATGCTGGCACGTCTTGAATCTCTCGCAATGGAGAGGTTCTGATGCGTTTTGCCACTGACCGTGTCTGCATAGTCATGATGAGCGCCGTGGGTGACACCGTGCACGTTCTGCCGGTTCTGCACGCTCTCAAACGGGCGAATCCGGCCATGCATGTCACCTGGATACTGCAACCGGGGCCGGCGATGCTGGTGCGCGGGCATAAACTGGTCGATGAAATCATCCTCTTTGACCGTACAGAGGGGATTCGCGGATTCCTTAACGTTCGCAGACAGTTGCGCAGCCTGAGATTTGATCTTGTTCTTGATCTGCAGGTCTATTTCAAGGCCAATATCGTTACCTCATTTATCAACGCCCGAGTAAAGCTCGGCTTTGATTTTACCCGTGCCCGCGACCTTAACTGGATGTTCACTACTCACCGGATCCCACCCCATGCCATGCAGCACGTCCAGGATCAGTACCTTGAATTCTGCGACTGGCTGGGAGCGCCGACCGATCAGGTTACCTGGGAGCTTGGCCCCTGGAATGAGGAGGAGCGAAGCTGGCAGAGCTTGTTTTATGCAAAGATAGAGCGTCCGGCGGTGCCGATTGTTGTGGCGACCAGCAAACCGCAGAAAAACTGGCTTCCGGAGCGGTGGGCAGAGGTCTGCGATGCACTCTATTTCGATTTTGGCCTCCAGCCGATTCTGGTCGGCGGACGTTCGCCGGTTGAGGTTGAGTGCGAGAGAATCATCCTGGAAAGGGCAAAACGGCCTCCGGTAACTGCTCTGGGCAATGGCGGATTACGCGGTCTGGTCGGTATCCTTGACGGGGGGGCGCTGGTCATTTCGCTTGATACCGGTCCTTTGCATATAACGGTGGCGCTTGATCGACCGGTAATTTCTCTGATGGGGTATTCAAATCCGAAGCGGGTCGGGCCGTACCGCAAATCCGGCGACCTGATGATCGATGTGTATGGTGAACCTGGCGAGGATTACCCGGTCTCCATGGAGAATCGTCCTGATCGGATGCAGCGGATCAGTGTACTGGATGTCCTTGACAGGGTGCATCTCTGGCGGGAGCGTTATTTAACCTAAAAACGGCAGTTGGACACGGATTTACACGGATATAACGGATTAAATACAGATAAATCAAGAGCATAGAGCCATCTAACACTACGACCTTTTTGCTTAATGCTTCTGGTTGGTTAAATCCGTGAAAATCCGTACAAATCAGATGTTATCCGTGTGATAACTGCTTTTTCTAGGATAATTGCTTAACTTATTTTGTAATGCATCCTTAGTGGACTGGAATCAAGTAACGGGAGAGCATTTCGTGGAGAATATCCGGGTCGGAGAACGAGAGTTTCAGTCGGGCAAGGTAGGTAACGGCGGCATATTTTTCTGATAACAGCTCCAGTTTTACCCCATCTTTTTCTGTGGTAACCAGTATCTCCGCTCCGCTTGATCGCATCTCCGCCGCAATCTCATCACAACGTTCACTGTTATAAACAGCATGATCGGGGAAGCTAAGGCATCGCACCAGGTTCACCCCCTTGCCGCGCACCCCTTCAAAAAATGAATCAGGATCGGCAATTCCGGCAAAGGCCAGCGCTTTCAGATTGCTGCAGGCCGAAAAAGTAACCGGTTCCCCCCCTTTAAGCGGCATTAAATCGGCGATAGTGTGGTGTGCAAGGGATGTAGGAATTTTAGAGGTTTCGTCCGCTATGGCTGCACCTTCCGGAGCGCGTGTCAGAATCACCAGATCAGCTCGATCCGCCGCAGATTCAGGCTCTCGCAACATCCCGGCCGGCAGCGTCAAGCCGTTGCCAAAGGGTCTGGCATAATCCAGAAGCAGAATATTCAGGTCACGATGCAGCCGCAGATGCTGAAAACCGTCGTCGAGGAGAAAAACGTCGGGTGAAAGCTGCTGCATGGCCAGCATGCCGGCGGCATAACGGTCTGTTCCGATTACAACCATTAAACCGGGAACTGTCGATGCCAGTAAATAGGGTTCATCACCGCATTCACGGGGGCTCAGCATGATTGTGGTGCCATCGCTCACAACGCAGGTATGCCCCTCCAGAGAACCGCCATAACCACGGGAAATCACCGCCACCCGATACCCTTGTTCTATCAGAAAGTTTGCACAGTGTGCGGTGACAGGAGTTTTGCCGGTGCCGCCGACAGTTATATTGCCGATTGAAACCACCGGACGGGGGAGGCGGTATGTTTTAAATACGCCAGCCCGATACAGCCCTCCACGTTGTCGCAGAGCTGATGAATAGAGGCAGGCAAAAGGGGTCAGAAGAAGCTTTGCAAACGTATCAATCAGGTCGGTGCGCCCCCCTGAGACGAGCCTTCTCCAGTATGTGTGGCAAGCGTCCATATATCGTCTTTCGTTCCATCGGAACAACTATGCTGCAACATCCCCCAGATAAGCGGCCAGCACCCTCTCATCCTTCTGCAGCTCGGCGGGGTTCCCTTCTACGACGATTTTTCCTCGCTCCATGACATAGCCGTAGTCGGCTACCTCCAGCGCTCTCCTTGCCATCTGCTCAACGAGAAGCAGCGTGATTCCATCCCCCTTGAGACGCCGGATCGTTGCGAATACCTCCTCTACGATCACCGGCGCAAGCCCCATTGAAGGTTCATCCAGCAGCATAACTTTAGGGTTGGCCATGAGCGCCCGACCGATAGCGAGCATCTGCTGCTCCCCGCCGGAGAGGGTGCCGGAACTCTGAAGACGCCGTTCTTTAAGGCGGGGGAACAGGTCGAATATCCGCTCCAGATCTTCTGCGGACTCTCTGCGGAAGCCGAAGAATTTCGGGAGTCGGCTGTATGCTCCCAGGAGGAGGTTGTCCTCGACAGATAAGGGACCGAACACTTTTCGCCCCTCAGGTGAGTGTGAGAGACCAAGCATGGCTATCTGCGAGGCGTCCATCCCCTGTACCGCTCTGCCGTCGAGAGTGATTTCCCCGCCGGTCGGCTTGATGAGTCCGGATATGGCTCGCATGGTGGTACTCTTTCCAGCGCCGTTCGGGCCGATGAGAGCCACCACATCCCCCTGCTTTACCTTCAGCGAGACTCCGAGGAGCACTTCGCTTGCGCCATATCCTGCATAGAGATTATCAACTGTCAGCATTTGCACCACCAAGATACGCCTCAATCACCCTGGGGTGACGCTTCACCTCATCAGGTTTTCCCTCGGCAATGATCTTTCCGTAATCTAAAACAGTAACTCTGTCGCATAGTTCACTCACCACATCCATGTGGTGTTCGATGAGGATGATCGTGATGCCACGGTTATGAACCTGCCGGATAATCTCCAGCAGCCTGTTGACATCCGGCTGGGCAAGACCGGCGGCAGGTTCGTCCAGGATCAGCAGATCAGGGCGTCTGGCCAGAGCGCGGGCGATCTCAAGAAAACGCTGTGCGCCATATGGAAGATCTTTTGCCGGGGTGCGGCACTCATCTTTGAGCCCCACCATTTCGAGGAGGGCGAGGGAATCTCCCCCGGCGCGTCTTTCGTTACCCCGCGTGAGGCCGAGCAGAACCAGAGGAAGAGTACTCCGGTAGATCCCCTTCATCGCCACCATGACATTATCAAGCGCGGAGAGTTCGCTGAAGAGCTGGAGGTTCTGAAAAGTGCGCGAAACCCCGCGCACGGCCACTTTGAAGAGACTCCCCTTAGGCAGAGGTTTGCCATTCAGCATGATCTCCCCGGAGGTCGGGGTGTAGAGTCCCGATATGACATTTACCAGCGTACTCTTGCCGGAACCGTTCGGGCCGATAAGGCCGTGGATTGATCCGGAGCGGACGGTGAGCGTCACTCCGTCAACCGCCTTGACTCCGCCGAAATACTGCTTCAGATCAACCAGTTCCAGTAATGGCCGACCAGTCGTCTCTTTTTTTGCAAGCACCGAGTCTAGCGGCACCGCCTCCGGCAGCTCCGGGGGGGGGATATGGAAAAGCCTCGTCAGAAAACCGGACGCAAACCCCATCAATCCTTCCGGCAGCCCTACCATGACCGCAAAGAGCATCAGGGCAAAGATCGCCTTTCGCCAATCCTCGGTATTTGTTGTAAAAATCCCGCCCGCGACAAGCATCCCCATGGCAACCACCGGAGCCACCGCCTGAAACCAATTTGCAATCAATAAATTATTTGTCATTCCCGAGGGTGTAATCGGGAATCCAGGTTTTAAAGCTGGATCCCCGATAGAAGCACTCGGGGATGACAAGTCTTTTGATTGCAACCTGGTATGAAACGGCCTGGTGGTTTTTCTGGAGAGACCTCGTACTCCAGCAGTCAGTGCCAGAAGAAAACCGACCCCTGAAAAGATCTGAAACAGGAGGCGGTTTGAGAGGAGATTGGGGAGCAGAACGACGATGGCAGCCCCGACAAAGGCTCCCCAGAGGCTCTTTCTGCCACCCAGAACCACACCGAGAAGGAGGATGACCATCAGATCATAGACAAACACCTGCGGCTGCAGGTACTGGAAGTTGAAGGCGTAGAGCCCCCCCGCCAGCCCCCCGAGACCGGAGCCGAGCGTGAAGGCGGCCGCCTTGTTCCGGAGCGTGCCGATCCCCATCGCGTCGGTGGCTATCGGGCTGTCGCGCAGCGCCTCGAACGCCCTCCCCCACTGGGATGAGAGGAGGTTTCTCATCGCAATCCAGACAAAGACAAGGAGTGCAAGACAGAGCCAGTAGAATCCTTTTGGCCCCAGCATGGCGCCGAACAACGGGGGGCGCGGCACCTGCAGCCCCTGTGCGCCTCCGGTCAGAGACTCCCATTCGTTTAAGACGGTGGTGGTAAGAGCCATGAAGCTTAAAGTTGAGAGAGCGAACTGGGGCCCTTCAAGCCGGAGCGCAGGGAAGGAGAGCGCCCCGCCGAAGAGGCACCCCACCGCAGTGGCGGCGATCAGGGCGGTCGGCATACTACAGCCGAACCGGGTTACGGCAAGCGCAGCGGTATAGGCTCCAAGCCCTAAAAAGGCCGCCTGAGCGAGGTTGACCTGCCCAAGATAGCCGACTGTGATGTCGAGGCCGATGAGAAGTATCGCGTAGATGGTAAGAAGGGTAAGAAGGCCGAGCAGAAAGGAGTTGTTCACCGACATCGGGATTGCAGCCAGCGCCAGGAGTAATAGAGCCTCTGCACCTAGTATGAGAATCAGCCGCTTCAGCATCTCCTCAAACCTTTCTGATCTGTGCCTTGCCGAAGACCCCGGTGGGGCGGACGGCAAGGGCGAGGATGAGGAGAATCAGGCCGGGTGCTTCCCGCCAGCCGCTTCCGACGTAGTAGCTTGTCAGGCTTTCCAGCGCTCCGAGAAAGAGCCCGATCAGCACGACGCCGAACCCGGAGTCGAGCCCGGCGACTACTGCCACGGAAAAAGCTTTGAGTACGAGGGCGGAGGCCATAGTCGGGCCGACGGTGGTTATCGGAGCAACCAGAATCCCGGCCAGAGCCGCAACCATTCCGGAGAGGGAGTAGGAGAGCATTACGGTGCGGGTGGCGGATATCCCCATCAGCTCTGCCGCGTCGCGATCTGCCGAAACAGCTTCAAATGCCTTGCCGAGCAGAGTTTTCCGCTTGAACAGTTCGATCATCCCCATAATCAGAAAAACGCCGGCGGCAATGGAGATTTCCACCGGCGTTACGCTGATGCCGAAGAGTTGAATAGCTTCCGAAGAGATCGGTGTCGGGAAAGGGCGGTCGTCCCTCCCCCAGATGTTTTCGGAAGCTGAAAAGAAGAGGAGGCCAATGATGATGGTGAGGAGTATCCACCCCTCGCTCTTCTGCTCCAGGGCAAGTCGGACTCCAGCCCGCTCGACAAAGAGCCCGAGGAGGGAGCCGCAGAGAAGGCCGAGCGGAACCATGAGCCAGTAGGGAATCCCGAAATTCAAGATGGAGAGGCAGATAAAAGCCGAAACCATTACCAGCTCCCCCTGGCCAAAGTTGATGCTCTTGCTGGTGGAGTAGGTGAGCTGGAAGCCGTAGGCTATGAGAGCGTAAACCAGCCCCATCAGCGCCCCGCTCACCACCATCTGGGCGACAACCGATTCGTGCATTATTTGGCTTTCTTCCCCTTGACCTCAGTGGCGCTCTTGGTCAGTCTCTGCCGGTCGGCGTCGTTGGCGAAGACGACGTGTCCGTCTTTAACCATCCCCATGACAACCTGGTCGCGGCGGAAAGCCTCGTGGGTGTCATAATTTGCCGGATCCCATTTGCTGTAAGGTTTCTGCCAGGTTGCAATAACACCTTTCACCGGCTCCTTCAGATCCTCCAGCGCCTCCTTGATCTTGTGGGTATCTGTGCTCTGCGCCTGTTTCACGGCGGCGGCAAATATGTAGACCGCGTCATACCCCTGGGCAGCGGAGACAGGGGAGGGAATCCGGGTCACCTTGTAAGCCTTGTGATACCCCTGGATAAATGCTTTTGCTTTCGGAGTTATCGGCTCCTCGATGAAGGTCTGCGGCATCATGGTGCCGTTGCCGTTTTTCCCTGCGTTATCGAGGAAGTTGGACATGGAGAGCGGCCACCCGCCGATAAGAGGAGCTTTTATAGCGATCTTCGCCATACCGTTGGCGATTGCGGCAAGCTCAGGACCTATCCCCCAGATCAGAATCGCCTGGGCTCCCGAGTTTTTAGCCCGCAGCAGTTGGGCGGTCATATCCTTGTCGCCGATGTTGAACTTTTCGGTGGCAACCACCTGAAGTTTATCCCCCTGTTTCTTGATCTGATCCAGCATGTCATCACGGCCGGAGACGCCGTAATTGGTCGAATCGTAGAAGAGAGCCACCTTTAAGAGCTTCCTGTTGATCGCCTCTTCAACCACCATCGCCGCCTGTATGCCGTCGTGGGCAGCAAAACGGAAGATCGAGTTATCCTTCACCCCCGCCTTGCTCCACTGGGTCATGGATGCGGAGCCCGCCGCCGGAGTGATGATCTTGGTGATCCCCTTTTCCTGGAAATGCTTGTCGCCGGCCAGAACCACGCCGGTATTCACTGAACCGATAATCCCGGAGAGATCCGACATGGAGGCAAGCTCCTGGGCGATGAGAGCCCCCCGCTCGTTCTTGGCTTCGTCATCTCTTTCAGTCACATCGAATTTCATCATCTTGCCGCCGATGCTTATCCCCCCTGCGGCATTGATTTCAGAAATGGCCAGTTTGGCCCCGTCACGCATGGATGCCCCCATCGGCGCCGATCCTCCGGTAAACGGGCCGGTAATCGCAATCTTGATGACATCGGCGGCGAATGCCTGTGTAACAACCATACCAAACAGCAGTGTCGTAATGATCGCTTTTTTCATCGGTTTATCCCCCCTGAATTTTTTATAAAACGGTTTTGTGTATAACATGGACAGGGGTTGAAACAAAAGGGATTTTGTGTGTGGAGGGGAGACAGTCTGGGCAAGAAGTACGCTTGCAGAGTTATTGCGAAAGGTTTTTTGAAATCGCAATGTTAACCCGCCAGCAAACAGAAAGTTGACAATATCGGTCTGCTGTGGTATCGACTGGCTCGGAGGTGGAATATGGAGATGCGTGAATTTATACAAAAAATGACTGATAACGTGCTGTCCGGAACTCAGCTCTCCGCAGAGGATGCTCTCAGGCTGACGGAGGCTGACGGGGCGGATTTGTACCTGCTGTTTGCAGAAGCCTCCAGAATTCGGGAACATTTCAAGGGGAGCGCGGCTTCGCTCTGTTCGATAATCAACGCAAAATCGGGGCGATGCCCCGAGAACTGCGCTTTCTGTGCCCAGTCTGCCTTCCACACGACAAATGCCCAGGTCTATCCACTGGTGGATGAGGAAGAGCTCGTCAAATGCGCCAAAAGTGCCGAGCGTAACGGTGCCCGCTGCTACGGTATTATTACCAGCGGAACCGGTATCAAACCGGGGGAAGAGCTGGAAAAGATCTGCCGTGCCCTGCGCCGGATAAAAGCAGAAACTTCGATAGACCCATCCTGTTCGCTCGGTATTCTGAATGTCGAGACCGCACAGCGTCTCAAAGAGGCCGGCATGGAGACCTATCATCATAATCTGGAGACATCCCGCAGCTTTTTCCCAAATATATGCACAACTCACGACTATCAGGATGATGTTGATACGGTGCGGGCGGTCAAACAGGCCGGTCTGAAAGTCTGCTGCGGCGGTATATTCGGGCTTGGGGAGAAATTTGCCCACCGGGTGGAAATGGCTGAAACCCTCTGCGAGCTTGACGTAGACACGGTGCCAATCAACTTTTTGAATCCGGTGGAGGGAACCCGTCTGGCGGACGCCGATTTCCTGACACCGATGGAGTGCCTGAAAATAATCGCCATCTACCGTTTCATGCTGCCGGAAAAAAGCCTGACTGTCTGCGGCGGGCGGGAGAAGAACCTGCGGGAGCTGCAGTCGTGGATTTTTCTGGCAGGAGCCAGCGGAATGATGACCGGCAACTATCTGACCACGCCTGGACGCCCCCCTGAACTTGATCGCCAGATGTTGACTGATCTTGGGTTGACCGTTGAGAGATGCGGGTGAGCAGAGGCATTTTTGTAACCGGCACCGATACCGGCGTCGGAAAAAGTATCGTTTCTGCGACTCTGGCACGTCTTCTCAGGATGAACGGCGTTAATGCAGGTGTGATGAAACCGGTAACCAGCGGCTGTCGTGAGGTTTCCGGCAGGCTGGTTTCGGACGATGCGCTGCTGCTCTGCAAAGCGGCAGGAACACCATATTCTGAAGATGTCGCCCCCTACCGTCTCCGTGAAGCGCTGGCTCCGGCCGAGGCGGCCAGAATCGATGGCGTTCGGATAGATTTCCAGCATATCAAAGCGGCTTATCTGCGACTTGCAGAGTCACACGACTTTGTCATCGTAGAGGGAGCCGGCGGTTTGATGGTGCCGCTGTCGGGGGGGCTGCTGATTGCCGATCTCGCGCTGGAGCTTGGTCTGGAGCTCCTCGTTGTGGCACGACCGGGACTCGGAACCATCAACCATACCATATTGACCTGCTTCGCCGCACAACAGATGGGTATCAAGGTTGCGGGGGTCATCATTAACGGCATGCCGGAGAATCCGGGAGTGGCGGAACAGAGTGCCCCGCATCAGATAGGCTCTCTCTGTGGGGCACCGCTGCTGGGCGTCTGGCCGGAGCGTAATGATGTTGATGAGGTGGAAATGATAGATGAACTGGCAACCTGGCTGGCTGGATCGCCGGAAACTGCCATCGTTTTACGGGAGTTGGGGCTGTCATGAGATATTTGCTGAACGAACTAAGACCATAGGAGGTAACATCATGAATTCACGGGCAATGTCACTGTTTATGCTTCTCCTGCTCACTCTTTTGTCCGGCTGTGCCACGGTTGACCAGAAGATCAACCTGACCTACAAACCGATAGATAAACCGTACAACAGAAATACCGGTGAGGTTTTTGTCTCCCGGATAGAGGCCGCTATGCTTCTTAAAAACAGTAACGGGGCGCTGATCGTCGGCTCTTTGAATAATGTCCACGGTGTCAAACAGGCAGATCTGCTCTCAGATCGCACTATCGGAGAGTGGGTATCTGACGCTCTGGTACAGGAGCTGAAGCAGGCAGGCTATTCCGCAGCCTATAAAGACAAGCTCACCGCAGGCACAGCCAGGGGAATCGTTATCAACGATATCAACGCCTTCATGACCGTCAACAAAGGCTCCGTCAGTTCAGAGACCAGCCAGGAGCTGAAATTCAATGTTGATGTCATTATAAACGGCGCTAAACTCAAAACTCTTACTATCGCAGCCAGGGACAAAAAGACACTTGCTCTTACCGTCTCTCAGGAAGAGAAAGAGCGGATCATGCTCCTCTCGCTTCAGGATGCGATGCAGCAGGTCATGCCGGAACTGATCCTCCTGTTCAACAAAAAGTGATCTCGTCCGACTCTGCGCTCCTTTCACTGCTGGACAGTACCATCCGCAAGCATCGCCTCTTCGGGCCGGATGACACAGTCATTGTTGCACTGTCTGGCGGCGCAGATTCGACTGCAATGCTCGACATTCTGACGCGACTCCCCGGCTACAATCTCCGCCTGATTGTCGGCCACCTGAACCACCACCTGCGGGGAGTGGAATCAGATGCCGACGAGGAGTTTTGCCGCCAACTTGCTGCTGGTTACAAGATACCTTTTGAGTCAAAGGGTGTCGATGTAATGGGGATAGCAAAATCGGGGGGGATGAATCTCGAAGATGCCGGACGTCGCGCGCGCATCTATTTTCTTAGTCAGCTTCGTGAAAGACATGGCGCAACAGCCGTTGCAGTGGCTCACCACGCCGACGACCAGGCGGAAACCATCCTGATGCGGCTCATTCGCGGCTCCGGAATGACCGGATTGTCTGGAATGCCATACCGGAATTCTTCTTCATTTGTTCGCCCTCTCCTTAACATCTCCCGCTCCGACATTGAACAGTACCTTCAGAGGCACTCCCTTAAATGGCGGGAAGATGCCAGCAACCGCGACACAACGTTTCTGCGCAACCGCATTCGCCATGAGCTGCTGCCGCTTCTAGAAGGGTACAACCCTGCCATTCGCTCGACTCTTTCATCAACGGCATCAGTAATAAGTGGTGATGAGACTCTGCTGGATGAACTGACGGAACAGGCATTCAGCCGATCCTGCCGGATGGTGGGGGGTACGGTTGTCTGCGGGGTCAGAGAGCTTCTTGAACTGAGCCCCCCTCTGCGTCGAAGAGTATTGCGCCACGGTTTCAAAAATCTGGTCGGCAACCTGGAAGGATTAAGCCTCCGCCATAGCGACTCAATCTGCGATATGCTGGATTCCCCCCGCCCCAACTCACGCCTTGCCCTGCCGCAGTCGGTTACCGTCGCAAGAGAGTATGACCAGCTTTCTTTCATGCAGACATCTGTAACTGTTCGAGAATCGGCACCGGATATTCTGGTAACAGCGCCTGGTGATTACCATCTTCCGGGTGGCGGTTTGCTTACTGTCGAGATTTCCGAACCCCCCGGAGATTACAGCACCCTCTCTCCCGACACGGTTTTTATCAATCCCGGCAAAGCCGGCTTCCCCTGGCTGCTCCGAACTTTTCGCCCCGGCGACCGAATTGTTCCGTTCGGCATGAGCGGTAGAAAAAAAGTGAAAGAGATATTTATCGATCGAAAAATTCCGCTATCAGAACGGAAAAAGATTCCGCTTCTGTTCAGCGGTTCCGATCTGATCTGGATTGCGGGTGTCTGCGCGTCGGAGTTATGCAGGGTTGATGATAGTTCAGGCGTGACTGTCAGAGTTAAATGGGAAGCACGGCTATAAACCTAGAACTTCCCCCCCTACCTCGGCGGCAGCGGCGGTGGTACAGCTCCAAACAGCGATGAAATCTCAGTAAGCTGACCGGCCACTTTCCAGTCCGGCATCCCCTGTTTCCAGACCAGCGTTTCACGGGTTAATTGCCCTGCCTGCACCATCTGCTGCAGCAGAGCCGTATCAAAAGGGCCGGACTGCTGGCCACCCACCGCCACATAGAGCTGAATCTGCGGCGGCAGTGGAGGGGGAACTATACCCGGAGAAACCTGCGGCACTGCCTGTCCCGCAAACATCCCACCCACTGCGCCCGCCATCTGCCCACCCATGCCAAATCCCATGCCTATGCCGACACCTGCTGCAGCCAGACCACCCGGATTGTTGGCGGCATCATGTATCGCGCTGGCGGTTTCATACTGGGTAAATGTCTGCATGTTACCGATTGCCCTCATCGCGCCCGCCTTGTCGATCGCCCGCTCAACCTCTTCCGGCAGACCTATGTCCTGCACCTGCACTTCGGTAAGATCAAGACCGAAACCTTCAAAAGCGGGGGCTATACGACTCTTGAGCGTATCGCCCAACTGTATGACCTTCCCCTCAAGGTCTATGATCGGGATACCGGCATCCGGCATAACCTCCTTTATCCGGGTTCCGATCTTCCCCCGAAGGTTGTCCTCAATCTGCGCGGTGGTGAAATTACCGTCGGTGCCGACGATTTCACGGATAAAAACCGCAGGATCCTTGATTTTTATCGAATAGAGCCCAAAAGCCGTGACCCGCACAACACCGAATTCCGGATCACGCATGGTGCAGGGGCCGGGTGTCCCCCATTTCAGGTTGGTGAACTGCCGTGTGCTGCAGAAGTAGACCTCCGCCTTGAAGGGGCTTTCAAAACCGTATTTCCACCCTTTCAACGTAGCTAAAACCGGCAGGTTCTGCGTTGTCAGGGTATAGGTGCCCGGTTTGAATACATCCGCCAACTCCCCTTCGTTGATAAAGGCGGCCAGTTGTCCCTCACGCACTACCAGTTTGGCATCGTACTTTATCTCGTTGCCATAGCGCTCAAAACGGTAGACCAGCGTGTCGTTGGTGTCGTCCAGCCACTGTACGATGTCAATCAGTTCACCTTTGATTTTGTCCCAGAGTCCCATGGTGATACCTCCTTGAAATATGTTTCGTGTTCACTTTTGTCTGAACCATGATTCGCAGGATTAAAGGATTTGCCTGATTATAATCATGTCAATCCCAGAATCCAATAACTCACGGTTCAGACAGGATTCAAGTTATTCTGATACATCAAGGTTTCTTATTCGGCTTCTGCGCGTTACCAGGCAGAGCTTGGTAACGAGAACATAAACGAGGGTGATCTTTCCACCATCTCTGAGAGATAGGCGACCGCGCAATTATAGCCCGGTTATTTATCGATGCAAGCAAAGAAAACATCTAACGGTTGACCGTTATGTACAAATTGACTACTATTACTCCCCTGTAGACACAGATTGCCATTTGCCCAAAATAAAGGCGGTAACATCCACAATGCATTCATATCCTTACACCATAACAATCTCCTCCGAAAAGGGGGGGGTCGGCAAGACTACTCTGGCTTCCAATCTGGCAATCTACCTGAAAGCCATGCGAGACGATCTTCCGGTCACGATATTCTCCTTTGACAATCACTTCACCATCGACAAGATGTTTGAACTGGCAAAACGAAAAGAGGACGGAGCAGACATCCATGCGCTGCTGATGGGGGCAAAGGCTCGTGAAGTTGTTCTTACCGGGCAGTATGGTGTCAGTTACATCCCTTCATCAAGTGAACTTTCAGATATTCATGAGCGGTTTAAAGGGCCGATGACTCTGACGAAGATGCTGGCGGAGTCGGGACTCTCCGGTATCGTAATTATCGACACCCGCCCCGACCTTAATATCCTGACCCAGAACGCCCTGTATGCGGCCGACCGTGTGCTTATCCCGGTAAAAGATATGCCGAGCCTGGAGAACTGCAGGAACATCTTCGCGCTGTTCGACCAGAGGGGGATAGACAAAAAATCGCTGGCGCTCATCCCATGCCTGATCGACTCCCGCATAAAATTTGAAGGTCTGTTCCGGGATCAGAAATCGCTGCTCCGGGCTTTTGCGGTCAATCGCGGCTATAAATGCATGGACTCCTACATCTCCAAAAGCCCGAAGGTAGACAGCCTGAACACCAATCCGGAAGGGAAGATCTATCCGATTCTAACTCACGCCCGCAACACGGAAGTCCATGGTCAGTTCACAGAAATAGCTCGTGATATCCTGCGCAGCCATGACGCAACGACAGAATCCAGAGCAAGCCTGTATCACAAATGGCTTCTCGAAAAGGAGACCAGCAAGAGAGAATCATACCTGGCGCGACTTGATGGGCTTGCCGATCGCTGCCTGATATGCGGAGCCGCTTTTGCTGATAAGCCGGGGGGGCGAAGTTTCTATTTTGAAACTTCCGACCGGGCGTCGCAGGGCTTTCTCCATTCAAACTGCATAATCGACATGCTCTGTTCAACACTCCACGGAATGCCAAGGGATTCACAGGCTTACGGCACGGCACACATAGTCGTCTCCGACAAGATCGGCAAGGTGGTGTCACTGTTTGCCCCCAGGGTAAATGATGCACAGAGTTTTCTTGACTACCGGCAGTTCAGTATGGCGGGGGAGCAACTTTTGCAGAAGGATGTTGAAATGCCAGGATTTGACTCCGGTGAGTTTTGCGGAATGCTTGACGGTTTATACCTTATGCTGAATGAGTCCCTGTCCGGGTTTGGTGGCAAATTGCGCGAGGGAGCCTGGTTGGCTGTTTATCCTGTGGATCCGGCTAAACCGGAGGCGATTCTGCATGAAGACAACTATAAAGCGGTTAAAAAGATGCAGGCGCACATTGCCGAAGTACAAATGTCTACCTGACAAGCTGTGACGCAGGCACGAGCGTTATCCCCCTGGCTGACAGACCTGGCAACGCCGAGGCGAGTGTCGATATAGTCGCAGGATGCGGGTGGCAGATGGCAATTGCATACCCGTTTTTCTGAGCCAGCTTTACCGCCTGACCAAGTTGCCCCAGAATATAATCCCGCTCCTGAATATTATCCAGAAACACATGTCGCCGTTCTGATTTTATCCCCATCTTGTGCGCCAGGCGCAACCCGGCACTTTTGGGTGACGTAACGCTGTCCACAAAGAACATGTTCCTCTTTTTCAGAGTTTCCAGCAGACTCTGCACCTTATCCTCATGCTCCATAAATTCCGAACCCATATGGTTGTTGGCACCACGCACACCCGGAAGATCGCGCAGCATAGCGGCTACCCTCTCTTTTATCTCAGCATCATCCATTGACAGAAGCAGCCCGTTTGCCTCCAGGCGTCTTTCCGGCCACCCCTTTGACTGCATCGGTATATGGAGCATAGTTTCAATACCCTTTGATCCGGCAAACTGAGCCACCTCGCGATAACTGTGCAATCCGGGTATGACGGAAAATGTTAAAGGGACACCGATTACAGCGAGAGAGCGAGCCTCCGACATACTGCTCCCCATGTCATCAATGATTATGGCCAACCGCCCGGCGGGATGCTTAACATCAGCGGCAGGCTTTTTAACAGGGGGCGCAGGCTCTGGCTTAGGATAGGGGTGCCGGTCAGTTTTCGGCTTTTGTTTCACAACCGGGGGCGTAACAACTGGTGCAGGTGCGGGGAGCGGTTTCTTTATTATAGCCGGCTGAGGCTGGGTTTGAGTTTTGTCGGGTTCAGTAATATCAGTTTTACGAGCGGGAGCAGTGATAAAATATACCGCAGCCAGCATAATTACGATAACAACCAGAAGTATAGATACAACGAGAGCCCCTCTGCGGGGCTCTCGTGTATTATTGCTCGACTTTTTCTGCATGATTAGGGATAACCTGCTAAAAAATTTCTAAATATTCTCACTATTTCCCGTCACCCATGCTTTTTATCAACTCCCACCCTTTAAGCAGATCGAGTGCCCGCAGAACCTGGTAGTCATTTTTCAGATTGTCCTCCGGCTTCAGCGATAATTTCTCTTTCTCATCCTTCTTATCGTCCTTCTTCTCATCCTTTTTATCGCCGACGGATTCAGATTTACCTTCACCTTCAAAGTGGTTTTCAAGATCCTTCTCACGCAGATGCATCGAATCCTTTTTGCCGGAACTCTCTTTCGGCAGTTCAACACGATCTACAACGATGTCCGGTGTGATCCCTTTGGCCTGGATAGAGCGCCCTTTGGGGGTAAAGTAACGCGCCGTTGTCAGGCGAAGCCCGGAATCATCCGAGAGCGGGATGATGGTCTGAACCGACCCTTTGCCAAAACTCTGAGTCCCCATAATAATTGCGCGTTTATGATCCTGCAGTGCCCCTGCAACGATCTCTGAAGCGCTGGCACTGCCACCGTTTATCAGCACCACAATCGGGTAATTTGGCTCTTTGGCACCTTTTTTTGCCGTAAATTGCATTTTTGAATCCTTTTCACGCCCTTCGGTGTAAACGATCATCTCCCCTTCCGGCACAAAATGATCGGAAACCCTGACCGCCTGATCGAGAAGACCGCCTGGATCATTGCGCATGTCGAGGACCAGCCCTTTTAAGCCCCCCTTATTCTGCTCAACCATCGTTTTAAGAGCTTTGGAAAGATCCTCGTCAGTCTTTTCCTGGAACTGAGCTATGCGGACATAACCATAGCCGCCATCCATAAGGCGTGACTTCACACTTTTCACCTGGATAATATCGCGGACAAGCAGAAACTCTTTTGGCTTTTCAAAGCCGTCCCGCATGATCGTCAAGGTAACAGAAGTCCCTTTAAGACCGCGCATCCGCTTAACTGCATCATTGATATTGATATCCTTGGTAAACTTGTCGTCAATCTTCAAAATCTGATCGCCTGACTTTATTCCGGCTTTAAACGCAGGGGTATCTTCAATAGGTGAAATTACCGTAAGGAATCCGTCTTTGATAGAAATCTCTATCCCCAGACCGCCGAAAGCCCCCTTTGTGTCAATCTTCATCTCTTTGTAGGTATCCGGCGGCATGAAAGAGCTGTGCGGATCGAGTGATGTCAGCATGCCGTTTATGGCACCATACACCAGTTTCTTTGTATCTACCTCCTCGACATAGCTCTTCTTGATAATAGCCATGACGTCGGTAAAGAGTTCTATCGATTCGTAATCGTTAGCCTTTCCCTCTGCGGCACAGTTCTGCCTTGAACTGAATCCGATAAACATGACAAGAAGTGCTGCTACAACTACGACACCTGCAATCATCTTTGTTTTTCTACCAGCCGGTTTAATCATTTTTTCCTCCAGTTATGTGGGTGTTTCTCATCTTGTTATTATCGAACCCATTCCGCCGGATCTACCGGTTTCCCCTGATGGCGGATCTCAAAATACAAAATCGCCCCTTTGGTTGAGTCTACGTCTCCAACGACCGCTATTGCTTCATTCCGCGCCACTTCTGCTCCGACTTTCTTTGTAATACGGGATGCATATGCATAGAGGCTGAAATAGCCGCCTCCATGATCCACTATTACCATATTGCCAAACCCTTTAAAATAATCGGCAAAAATCACTGTCCCTTCGTAAACCGACTTGATGTCCGTACCGGCACCTGCCGAGATGGAGAGCCCCTTACTGAAAGTGTAGGAGTTAAACTCAGGATGCTTATGTTTACCAAATGATTCCAGTATCTGTCCACGCACCGGAAGCGACATGCGCCCCTTGAGGGATGCAAAACCGCGCTCCGGAACAGGAGGCGTCTCAACAGAAGGTTTAAGCTTGCTCCCCGGTTTTGCATGGCGTGAAGATAGTTTTCTCCGGCTCAGAGCCTCAAGCCGCTCTATCATAGTCTGCAGACGCGATGCGTTCTGCTGGAGTTCCTTCAGGGACGCTTCATAACTCTTGCGATCCTGACGAACCTTGACCAGGTAGCTCGCCTTTTTGCTCTTCTCCTGCTCTATTTCGCGCTTCTTTACTGCAATGCCATCCTTGATTTTCTCTTTTTTCGCCGCGTCCCGTTCAAGATCTGCTTTAAGTGTTCGCAGCTCCTCTATCTTCTGGTTGTACTCAAGAAAGATGCGCTTGTCATTATCAAGGATCGAACGCATATAGCGGACATTTTCAGCCATCTGCGGAAAAGATTCGGAAGAGAAAAACATCCGCAACGCCCCGAGTTCGCCCGCTTTATAGAGTGAAGAGAGGCGGCGGTCAATCTCCATGCGCTTTTTGTTGGCCTCATCGGTTACTCTGACGATTTCCCTGCCGGTACGCAACAGGCTTGATTCAACACCGTGAAGATCACGATCCATACGTACAAGATCAGACTCCTTCTTTTCCAGATTGCGGTTTATCTCTAAAAGCTCGCTGGAGATGACTACTTCGACCTTGCGAGTATTGGTGATAAGCTCTTTTTTTGCCTTTATCGCCCGCTTTACTCCGCTTAACTCATCCTTGGGGTTTGCTGCCTGAGATGGCGAAGCAGCAAGAAAGAGTATGCAGATTATTATTACCGGCAGACTCATCGTCTAACCATTAATAAAACGCTTCAGCGAGGTAAGACTTCCGATAAATCCGAGAACTGCGCCGGAGAGGACAATATATCCGATATACTCTGGCGGAAGAAAACCAAGACCTGAAGAAACCGGATTAAAGGTGATGAAATTCCCGGCATTATGAAGAAAAGCGGCATACATACCGAGCAGCAGCGCTACCGCAATCAGGGCACCCGCCACCCCCTGTATCACCCCTTCGAGCAAAAAAGGCATTTTGATAAAAAATCTGGTAGCCCCTACCAGCGACATGACTTCAATCTCGTCCCGACGGGCATAGATGGTAAGCTTGATCGTGTTTGAAACGATAAATACCACAGCAAGAACCAGGAAGCCACCCAGAAGCGCACCTAAAAGACGCATGAAATTGAGGAACGAATTGAAACGCCTCACCCACTCCTCTCCATACTGAACCTCAGTAATGCCCGGAATTCGCTTTAGGGAGCCTACAAAACTTTCAACCCCTTGAGTATCGCGGTTTGCCCGTTTCAATGCGATCTCGAAAGAGGTCGGAAGCACCTCCGGACGCACCCCCTCTAAAAGAGTCTCCTGCCCGCGCAACCTCCCTTTAAAACGCTTCAGCGCTTCATCACGCGACACATAACTGACACGGGATGTTGCCGGCAGAGCCGAAATCTTGCCACGGAGTGAAGCCTGTTCCTGGCTTGAAAGCTCCCGGTCGAAGTAAACCGTTACCTGTACCCGCTCACTCCAGCTCTCCGCCGCGTTTTCCAGATTGACAAACACCAGCAGAAACAGGGAAACAATCAGCAGGGCAAGCGTAATTGTTCCGATAGTGACAACGTTTACGAAGATATTCTGACGAATGTTGGTACAGGCTCGGCTTAAAAAATACCCCCACCTGCCACCAAAACCATCTCCCGCCAATGTAGGGCGTTTAGATGGTTTTATCGTCTCTGTTTTCTTCCTTTTCCATCTGTTCAACAATTTCACCTTTATTCAGAGTTATCAGCCGTTTATGGGCATGCTCAATAAGGCGGCGGTCGTGGGTCGCCACAACTACCGTCGTGCCGCGCACATTCGCTTCCTTGAAAATATTCAATATCTGGTTCTTGTTGGCATCATCAAGATTGCCGGTCGGTTCATCTGCGAGGAGAATTTTGGGATCGTTCACCAGTGCCCGCGCCAGAGCGACACGCTGCTGCTCCCCTCCGGAGAGACGCTGCGTGATCAGATTATACTTCGACTCTATTCCCATCTGTTTGAGGATATGCATCGTCTTCTTGCCGATGTCCCCCCTCCCCCACCCCAGCACCTCCAGGGTAATGGCAACATTTTCAAAGACACTCCGCCCCTGCAGCAGCTTGAAATCCTGAAATACAACGCCGATAGAGCGGCGCAGGTACGGAATCTGGGAAGCTGACAGATGGGATATGTTCTGGCCGTCAATCAGAACCTCTCCGCGTGTTGCGGTCAGCGCACCGTACAGAAGGCGAAGCATGGTAGTCTTCCCGGCACCCGAAGGGCCGGTCAGAAAAACAAACTCCCCTTTGCCGACTTTCAGGTTGACGTTATTCAATGCTGTGGCATCACGCTGGTAGGCCAGCGATACATTGTGCAGTTGGATCATAGATTACCAGTCATTATAAGGTGTCCCGCTGGTGCTAACCAGATTAGAGCCGCTGTGTACGTCATAAAC
>Ga0194060_10000309_pt1 | contig 35602 bp, 27 predicted proteins | sample SepL225m_MetaG_FD_163427 | JGI IMG/M metagenome (GOLD analysis project Ga0194060, IMG submission 163427) | Anoxic zone freshwater microbial communities from boreal shield lake in IISD Experimental Lakes Area, Ontario, Canada - Sep2016-L222-5m | ecosystem: Environmental > Aquatic > Freshwater >...
TTATTATGTTAGTCAAACCACCAATGGATGCGAAAGTCCTCGTGCATCCATTACCGTTAATATCACGGCTACTCCGCTTGCACCTTCAGTGAGCAGTCCGGTAACCTATTGTCAGAATGCCACTGCTATTCCCCTTACAGCCACCGGTACTGCATTATTGTGGTACACTGTTGCTACGGGCGGAACGGGTACAGGCACGGCACCAACACCGCTTACTACAACAGCGGGCAATACGATCTATTATGTATCGCAAACCGTGAATGGTTGTGAAGGCCCCAGGGCTTCCATCACTGTAACCATCAATCCACTGGCCTTGGCACCTGCGGTGACGAGTCCTGTAAATTATTGCCAGAACGCCAGCGCTACCGCACTAACGGCTACGGGTACCGGTTTGTTATGGTATACGGTAGCTACCGGCGGAACAGGATCTGCCACAGCGCCAACACCCTCTACGGCTACCGCGGGCAATACCAATTATTATGTGAGTCAGAGTAATGGCTGTGGGGAAGGGCCCAGGGCAGTTATCACTGTACAGGTGGTGGCTACTCCGGCTGCTCCATTGGGTATGACCGTCACCAATATTAGTACCACGGGGGCCAAGCTCAACTGGGCAACAAATCCTTCCGTGTATTACACCGTAGATTATAAAGCAGCCGCTTCGGCTACCTGGATCAATGTGGTTACTGCAACCACTACGGGAACGGCTACGTTAACCGGATTGATTCCTTCTACTTTGTATAATTGGAGGGTAACAGCCAATTGTTCGCCAACAGTGATCAGCAATTATAGCACGGCACAATTCAGTACCAGTTCGCATAATAGCCATATCGGGGTAATGAAAGACGGGTTTGGTATCAAGATATCGCCCGATCCGGTAACCGGTGCTGCGGTAATTGATTATATCGTTCCGGGAACCGGAACCGTGAGCATTAGCCTGCTCAATGCATTCGGTCAGCATATGCAAACACTGTATAGTGCCAGTCAAACCGCCGGGCAGTATACATTCAATATAACTAACCAGTTAAATGCCCTGGCCAAGGGGGTATATTTCCTGAGGCTGCAACAAAACGGAAAGGGGTATTTCACTGAATTCTTAAAGCAATAATCTGTAGTATTTAACTTAATATTTCTGCTTATGACAACTGTAGCAAATGGGAAAATGACCAAGCCTGTGAAAAGCCTGATGGCGATCCAGTCGGAGGTACAAAGCAGCAACCGGATAGCCTTATCGGTAGACTGTGTAATTTTTGGTTTTGATGAAAATAAACTGAAAGTTCTGCTGATTCGTAGTGACCTCAAAAAATACCAGAGTAAATGGTCCTTATTAGGTGATCTGGTGGGTCAGCATGAAGACCTGGATGCTGCTGCTTACCGGATTTTGAAACAAAGAACTGGGCTCGATGATGTGTACCTGGAGCAGGTGCATAGTTTTGGTTCAGTGAGCCGGCATCCGGCGGGTAGGGTGGTAACGGTAGCCTATTGTTCGCTCATCAATGTGCGGCACCATAAGCTCAAGATCCTGGATAATGAATTGCATTGGCATGATGTTCAAAGCGTTACTGACCTTGCGTTTGATCATCAGCAGATATTCAATGCCTGTTATCAGTGGCTGCAGAAAAGAATACAGGAACATCCTCTTGGATTTAATTTGTTGCCAAAGAAATTCTCGCTGCGCGACCTGCAAAATCTATATGAAGCCATCCTGGATACCAAGATGGACAGAAGAAATTTCAGGAAAAAATTCTTTGCCATGGACTTCCTTATTGATATCGATGAAATGGAACAGGATGTACCGCACCGGCCGGGCAAATTGTATAAGTTCAACTATGATAAATATGAGAAGAAAAAGAAAAAATGGGTGGGTATTGACTTCTAATGAATTTTAGTAATATGTAACCATTTTTAGGATAGTGGGATGCACCCCGGTTACCCCCAAATTGTTTTAAAATTCTCGGTTTTTCAAGAAAAAAATTTAACAAAAAATTGTTATTAATAAAAAAGTCTTTACTTTGTGTATATTTTACACAATTAAAATGTGTAATTTCTACACGATAGTTAACGCGATTGCAAATTTTTTAAACACGAAATGTTTGTTATTATGAGTACGAGAAAAATCTCCCAGGTTTTACTGATGACATTTTCCATGCTGTTTCTTACAGTTGCAGCATTTGCACAAAATGTGATCACCGGTAAGGTTACCGATGCACGCGACGGCACAGCCGCACGCGGAATAACGGTAACGGTTAAAGGTACCCGCACAGCTACCCAAACGGATGCTGAGGGTAACTATCGAATCAGTGCACCGGGCACTGCTACACTGGTATTTACTTCAGTTGGTTTTGCCAACCTGGAAGTACCCGTTAACAACAGCACACAAGTAGATGTGAAACTGGTGGTGGCTAACCAACAGATGAATGAAGTAGTGGTAGTTGCTTACGGTACCAGAAGGAAATCTGACCTTACCGGTGCGGTAAGTTCTGTTTCTTCCAAAGATTTCCAAAAAGGAGTCATCGCTTCTTCCGAACAATTGCTGCAAGGCAAGGTAGCCGGTTTACAGATCACCAGTGGTGGTGGTTCTGCAGGCGGTGGAAGTAAGATCAGGATCAGGGGTGGTGCTTCACTGAACGCCAGCAACGATCCATTGATCGTGATCGATGGTGTACCAGCTGAAGGAAATGGTATTGCCGGTTCGGGTAACCTCCTGAACATGATCAACCCCAACGACATTGAGTCGATGAGTGTGTTGAAAGATGCTTCTGCTACAGCCTTGTATGGTTCAAGGGCCTCCAATGGTGTGTTGATCATTACCACCAAAAAAGGTGCTAAAGGAAAGATGAAGTACAATTTTAATACTCAGTTATCGATGGGAACTGTTGGTAAAACAGTGAAGGTGCTTACCGGAGATGAGGTTCGCGCCATCATTAATGCCGATGCAGCGATACCCGGTGGTAACAATACCTATAAAGCCCTATTGGGCACAGCCAATACCGATTGGCAAAAAGAAATCTATCGCGGTGCATTCGGCTGGGATAATAATATCAGCGCAAGCGGTATGGCACATAATATCCCTTTCCGGGCTTCCATGGGTTATTTGAACCAGAATGGTATCCTGAAAACAGATAATTTCAACCGTTTCACTGGGTCATTAAGTCTTTCTCCGAAATTCCTCGACGATCATTTAAGTGTTAATATCAATATCAAAGCCAGTCATACCAACAATCAATTTGCTGATGGTGGTGCCATCGGGTCTGCAGTAGCATTCGATCCTACTCATCCTGTTTATGCTACCCCTGGTAAATATGGTGGATATTACGAATGGTTACAATCTAATGGATTGTCTATCGATTTGGCTACCCGTAACCCACTTGCTTTATTGGAAATGCGCGATAACAAATCAAATGTTGGTCGTATCGTAGGTAATATCCAATTAGATTATAAAATTCATTGGTTCCCCGACCTGCATGTGTTGATGAATTTTGGTATCGACAATGCCAGCGGAAAAGGTAATGATAATATTGATTCTGCATCTGCTACTAATTATAAAACAGGCGGACGCAAATCGCATTACGAGCAAAAGAAAAAGAACACGCTTTCTGATATCGAATTGTTTTACAGCAAAGAATTAAAAAGCCTGAATACTAAGGTAGATGTACTGGTTGGTCATACTTACCAAGACTTTGTTACCGATGTAACCAATTTTGCCTCTTTCAGCTATCGTTCAATTGCTGATCCTAGCAATCCACAAAAGAAAGATACCATTGCTGGTTCTGAATATAATTTCCTGAAAGACAAACCTGAATATAGGTTAGAATCTTATTTAGGAAGGGCCAACTTCACCATTGCTAATAAATATTTACTGACCGCCTCTATCCGTAGAGATGCCAGTTCTAAATTTGCTAAAGCCAACCGTGTAGGTTATTTCCCTGCAGTGGCTGCCGCCTGGAAATTGAAAGAGGAATTCTTCAATTCTAATAAAGTGATGAATGAATTGAAATTGAGATTAGGATGGGGTGTTACCGGTCAGCAAGATGGTATTCCTTATTATTCTTATCTGCCTTATTATTCTCAAAGTAATGCTTCTGCCCAATACCAGTTTGGCAATAGCTATTACAGTTTCTTACGCCCATCAGCATATGATCCTGAAAGGAAATGGGAAACTACTACTACTTCTAACGTAGGGGTTGATTTCGGATTCCTGAATAACCGCATCAATGGTTCGGTAGATTATTATTTCAAGAAAACCAAAGACCTGTTGAGTGTGGTACCAGTAGCAGCGGGTGGTAATTTCAATATTGAATTATATACCAACGTAGGTAATATGGAGAACCAGGGTGTTGAATTCACTTTGAATACTGTACCCGTTAAGAAGGCCAACCTGCAATGGGACCTGGGCTTCAATTTTACATACAATACCCGTAAGATCACCAATCTGTTGAAACAACAGGATCCTAATTTCAAAGGAATTCCTGTTAGTGGAATCGCTGGTGGCACCGGTAACAATATCGGAAGGTTTGCTGTTGGATACAGTCCTTATACTTATTTTGTTTACAAACAAGTGTATGATAAAACAAGCGGTAAACCCATTGAAGGTTTATACGAAGACCTGAACCGTGATGGTAAGATCGATGAACTGGATCGTTACTATTATAAAAAACCGGCTGCTGATATCCTGTTAGGCTTCAGCACTCAGGTGAGCTATAAAAAATACTCTTTGGGTATCACCGGACACGGTATGCTGGGTCAGTACATGTACAACAACTTCAATTCCAACAATGCGGTATTGAGGCAGATCAAGAACCCGGTTAGCTTTATCGGAAATGCACCGGTGAACTATACTGAGACCCAATTCAAAAACAATCAATATTTGTCTGATTATTATATTGAGAACGCTTCTTTCTTCAGGGTAGATAATATCAACCTGGGTTATAACTGGGGTAAGATCTTCAATAACAAAGCCAGTCTGCGCATTGCAGCCAGTATCCAGAATGTATTTGTGATCACTAAATACAAAGGATTGGATCCTGAAAATTCAAGCGATACAGGTGTTGACAACAATATTTATCCAAGGCCGCACACGTATTCTCTTGGCTTTAATTTAGATTTTTAATTAAAAAATAATTGATTGATATGAAAAATAAAGCAATAAAATACTTCATCAGCGCGATCATTGTAACCTTTGTTGCAAGCTCATGCGCCAAAAAGTTGGACCTTTTTCCAACGAATGACCTCACGCCGGAGAAAACATATTCCACGGCTGGCGGATATAAAAGCGTACTCGCTAAAATTTACGGAACACTTGCCATTACCGGTAACTCGGGGCCTGCAGGTAATCCGGATATCAGTGGTGGGTTAGACGAAGGTTCTCAAGTAGCCTTTATCCGTATGTTCTTCAATTGCCAGGAATTACCCACGGATGAAGCCGTGGTAGCCTGGAATGACCAGACCATCAAAGATTTTCACAACATGTCTTGGAACAGCTCTGATCCTTTCCTGAAAGGAATTTATGCTCGCCCCATTTACAATATCACCCTCATCAATGAGTATATCCGTGAAAGTACGGATGCTAAATTGGCCGAAAGGGGTATTACCGGAACAGAAGCCAGCGATATTAAAAAATCAGTTGCTGAGGTTCGTTTCTTACGTGCCTTCAACTATTGGGTTATGCTCGACCTGTTTGGTAAATCAACCTTTATCACAGAAGCTGACCTGATCGGTACTGCATTGCCTAAAGAGATCAGTAAGGCCGACCTGTTCACTTATATTGAAAAGGAACTGAAAGCGATCGATGCTGATCTGGCTCCTGTAAAAACAATTGAATATGGCAGGGTAGACCAGGGAGCCGATTGGGCTTTATTGGCTCGTTTATACCTGAATGCCGGTGTGTATACTGGAACTCCACGTTATACAGATGCCATCACCTATGCTAAAAAAGTGATCGGTGGCGGTTATACTTTGTATACAGGCTATCCTAAAGTATTTATGGCTGATAATGATAAAGCCAAAGACGAATTTATGTTTGCCATAAACTGCGATGGGTTACGCACTCAGGCTTATGGTAATACTACTTTCTTTGTGCATGCCGCCTGCGGTGATGAAACCACAGAATATGGCGTTGGTGGTGGTTGGTACGGATATCGTGCTACATCAGCACTTGTAAATATCTTTTCTGATCCAACAGGTACTACCGACAAACGTGCCATGTTCACCACTTCAAAATACGGAACCAGTCCTTCCCAGCTTGCCATTGCCGATATCGGTAATTTCGACCAGGGACCACATGTAAAAAAATATGTGAATGTTCGTTCCGATGGTGGTGCAATTTCTGATGCATCTGGTAAAACTTTTGCAGATGTGGATTTTCCTGTTTTCAGGTTATCAGAAATGTACCTGATCTATGCTGAAGCATTCTTGCGCGGTGGTGCAGGTGCTGATGCCGCAACTGCTTTGATTTATATGAATAATATCCGCACCAGGGCCTATGGCAATGCCACCGGAAATATTGGTGCCGGTTCACTTACCCTGCAATTCATCCTTGATGAAAGAGCAAGAGAATTGTATTGGGAAGGACATCGCAGAACTGACCTGATCCGTTACGGAATTTTAACCAACAGTACTTATCTGTGGCCTTGGAAAGGTGGTGTATCATCAGGTACTGCCGTTGACAGCAAATACAATGTGTTTCCGATACCGGTAAGCAATATTGTTGCTAATCCTAACTTAACTCAAAACACCGGATATTAATATTAAAAACGTTAAAAACGATTGATATGAAAAAAGTTATAAAATTTCTTTTCGGCACGGTACTGGCCACCACTATGATGGTATCGTGTAAGAAGGACGAAAACAGGGTGCTTTTTGAAGGCGGTACTAACCCTGTGCTGACGGCTTCTTCAACTGCAGCAATGGTATTGTTGTCGGCTAATAAGGATAATGCAGCTGTTACTTTTAGCTGGACAAATCCGAATTATATGTTCAATACCGGCATCAGTTCACAGGATGTGAATTATGTACTGCAGGTGGATACCACCGGTGCTAATTTTACCAATCCTAAAATACAGGAGAAAGCGATCAGCAAAGACCTGAGCGTTACTTTATCTGTAAAAGACCTGAACCTATTCCTTACTAAAATGGAACTGGCATCAAGTGTTCCTCATCAAATGGAATTCAGGATCAAATCAACACTCTCTAATAATGGATCAGTTCCTTTGTATTCTAATGTGATCAAAATAAGTGTTAACCCTTATCTTGATTTTGCGGTAGAACCCCCAGGCACTGCAGGACCAGTATATTCTGATGGCACTTTATGGATCGTAGGTGATGCAGTAGCTTCAGGCTGGTCAAATCCTTTACCTGCCCCTTATGATGTTTCTCAAAAATTCTCTCGTGCTGGTGGTCCAAGTGATGTACTGCATTATGTAGCTACTGTTACCTTCAATGCCACTGGCGGATACAAGTTGATACAAACACAAGGTGTTTGGGCAACTCAATATCATGCTATGGATGGTACAGCTGCTTTGTCTGGAAGCTTCGAGAAAAGAGATAGCGATCCTCAATTTCCTTCTCCCGGAGCAGGAAGTTATAAGGTGGAAGTCAATTTTCAAACCGGCACATACAAGCTGACTAAATTATAAACTACTGGTTCACCTAAATAATAATTAATAATATATTTTTTATGAAAAATACTTTAAAATTTATTTCGGCCTTACTCGCGCTGGTGGTTGTTTTCTCCGCCTGTAACAAAGCCGATAACCTCACCAAGGTTGATGCCTTGCCGGTTTATCAGTTGGGTACTTCGCCGGTGCTGAGCAGTTCTACCGCTACGGTGGCACTTATGTTGGCAGATACGGTACGTCCGGTGATCAATTTCTCCTGGACCAATCCAAAATATTCCAATGACTCGGCTAGCACCAAGTATATTTTGGAGATCGATTCAACAGGTAAAAACTTTGCCAAGGAAAATACCAAAACCGTTATTGGTTTGCTGAGTACTTCCTTATCCGGAAGAGACCTGAATGGTATCTTATTGAATCTCGGTTTCAGACTGGGTGTTGCTCAAACCATTGATGTAAGACTGATCTCTTCTTACAACAACAACAACGAAAGGTATATGAGCAATGTGCTGAAAATTACTGTTACTCCGGTTGCTGATCCATCTAAACTGATCTCAGCCAATAGTTCAGTTACTTGTACACTGGCTAATGCAGCATTACCATCCAATACTTTTTCATGGACGCCTTCTTTTTCAGGTTATCCAGCTGCAGTAACCTATACCCTGCAATATGATTCAGCCGGAAAGAATTTTGTGGCTCCAATCGATATTGCTGTAGGTGCTTCTATCTTTACTAAAGGACTTACCCAGGGTGAAATGAATGTCACTTCTATCAATTCAGGTATTCCTGCAGGTGGGTTAGGAAAAGTAGAATATCGTATTAAAGCAGTTACTGCTTGGGGTGCTACCACTTACTCTAATGTAGTGAATGTAACCATCCAAAGTTATATCCCCATTTTGCGTGTATACCTGCCCGGTGGTTATCAGGCAGCTACCGGTAATGGTGGTGACTGGGATCCAGGATCCGCTCCTGAACTGATCAGGGATCTGCGTGGTCCTGTGTTCAACAGTTTGTATTATATCTATATTTATATTCCAGCTGGTTCTGAGTTCAAAGTTACTGTAGGTCGTAGCTGGGCCGTTAACTATGGTGGATCAGGTGGTGTGCTTTCTTCAGGTGGCGCTAATTTCTCTGTAGCCAGTGCAGGATTTTACAGGATCTCTGTAAACATCACCAATATGACCTATAATATCACCACAGGCCGTATGGGCTTTGTAGGTGGTGCAACCGGAGCAGGATGGAATCCTCCGAATGTATTCCCTACTTATGCAATGGGCAATGCTGCTACTAACTTATTTGTAGGACTTTCCAATTTCACTTCAGGTGGATGGAAAATGATCGATAATAATGCATGGAATAACGGTAGCAATGCGGTTGATGAAACCCGTAGCTATGGTACGCCTAACGGCGACGGTGGTACGCTGGAAACCAACGGCAATAATTTCAATGATTATGCATCTGCAGGCCGCTACCGCGTGATCTGGGATGGCCGCGATGTGAATAATGTTAAGTATTGGACCAGTCCTGGTACTGAAATGCGCGTAGTAGGCGATGGTATCAACCAGGCCGGTGTGAATGATTGGGATCCAGGAACTTCTCCTCAAATGACCTATTCCGGTAACGGGGTATGGACCATCAGCATTACCCTTAAAGCCAATAAGGATATTAAATTCCTGGCCGGTAATGCATGGGGCGCATTTGATTATGAAGATAACAGCGGACAAAGTCAGGCTACTGGTGTTGCTAAAGGCATCAAGTGGGAAGGTGGTAACAACTTTAAAACACCAACTGCTGCTGGTACTTATACCATTACTTTGAACGAGAATCTGCAAACAGTTACCATTAACTAATACTGTTTTCAATCATATTTTTAATTGCCATCTGTTTCAGGTGGCAATTTTTTTTATCAGTAATTTTGTTTCATGAAAAAATATTTGCTCACTATTTTGATGCTTTCCTGTTTGATCACGGTTAATTCTTCCTGCAAGAAATCAACAGCTGTGAATCCACCGGATAGCCTTCCCAAACAGTATTATTCGTTTAACCAGTTTGTAATGGGCGCCGATCTGTCGTATGTAAATCAGGTCGAAGATTATGGTGGCCGCTACAAGGATTCGGGTGTGCAAAAAGATCCGTACCTGATCATGAAGAACCATGGTTGTAACCTGGTTCGGGTTCGGTTATGGCATCATCCTACTTGGCTGGCGCCTTTAAATGCGGGCAGGCTTTACAGTGATCTATATGATGCAGAAAAGACCATCCGCCGGGCAAAGAATGCGGGTATGGCCGTTAATCTGGATCTGCATTATTCTGATACTTGGGCCGATCCGGGTACCCAACAGGTTCCTGCTGCCTGGTCGGGATTGAATTTACTTACCCTGAAAGATTCTGTTTATAATTATACCCTAGCCGTGCTTAATTATTTGAAAAGTAAAAACCTTACGCCCGAAATGATTCAGATCGGCAATGAAACCAATCAGGGTATGTTGTGGCCTGTTGGTAAAACCTCGGGCAGTGATTTTAGTTCTTTTGCGGTGTTGCTGAAATCAGGTATCAAGGCCGTGCGTGATTTTTCAGTAGGTTCTACCATCAAACCCCAGATCATATTGCATGTGGCTCAATTGCAAAATGCAGATTATTGGGCAGCTAATCTGATCACCGCGGCAGGCGTTACCGATTTTGATGTACTGGGCCTTTCGCATTATTCAAAATGGGGTACCATTAATGCGATGGCCGATATTACCAGCACCATCAGCCGGCTGAAAACAACTTATGGAAAAAAAGTAATGATCGTGGAAACGGCTTATCCATTTACTACTCAAAATGCCGATAGCTATTCTAATCTGATTGCTGGAGATGGATATGTAAATGGATATCCGATCAGTGAAGCCGGACAATACCAATACATGAAAGACCTTACCCAGGCGATAATTTCAGGAGGTGGTACCGGTATCATGTACTGGGAACCAGCCTGGATTACTTCTTCCTTGCATGATCTTTGGGGAACCGGCAGCAGCTGGGACAATTGCACTTTATTTGATTTCAGCAGCAATGGACTTCCGGCGCTGGATTATATGAATTATCCATACAGGTTTTAATATTACTATCTCTAGATTGCATAAAAAAAAGCCCCGAAAATTTCGGGGCTTTTTTTAAAACTATTAATTATGCACGAAGATCAATTTTAAACGCCAAGCTTAAATAAGAATAATAATTGCCTTTCTGATCACCTTCATTGGCTAGCCATTCTTGTCCGCCAATGCATAGCGTATGATCATAACTACCCAATGCTTCTCCCAGTCCGATCAGTTCACCTTCACTTTGTAAACGGAAGCCATAGGTATTGCCTTTTTGTAGCCGGATACCACCTATTGGGAAGGAGATCCATTTGCCACTGTCTTCTTTAATGAGTTCTACTGTGGAGGTTTCTAATACCGGTCCCCAGGTTTTATTTTCTGCATCAAAACTATGCAGACTAAGCACTACTGGTTCTTTTTCAGTGACCAGGGTTGAAAAAATCTCGATGCTGTCGAGTTCGCCTTCGGTAGGACAAATAAAAGTTTGACCACTAATCTTGCCCTTAGTTTCTCCTTTGCGGCGTCCGATCCAGGAAGTGGTATTGTTGGTGGTTTGTTCAACCACGGCTTTTAGGTGAAATTTTGATTGGTTCATTTTCAGTAGGATTTGTTGAATAATAAGAAGATCCGAATATAAAATCTTCATTACTATAAACTCTGTATATCAATAGATTATTGTATTGCAGCCGAATTATATTATTAAAAGAAAATGTTAATAAAAATCAGTTGGCGGTTTGTCCCGTTAGCAAACGGGAGCAGTTGGCTGAGTGCTCGTGAGCAATAGAGATCATCAATCTAAATGATTGCTAACCACAGGTTATCTGTGCTCATCCGTTTAAATCCGCGTTATCCGTGTATCCATCTCAGGTGACATAAAAAAGTTGGCGGTTTGTCCCGTTAGCAAACGGGAGCAGTTGGCGAAAATCAGTTGGCGGTTTGTCCCGTTAGCAAACGGGACAGTTGGCTGAGTGCTCGTTGGCGGTAGAAATCATCAATCTTAATGTATTGCCAACCGCAGGTTATCTGTGCTCATCCGTTTAAATCCGCGTTTTCCGTGTTTCCATTTTCTCTATAAATCAAAATTTAAAATACACGAAAAGCCGCCCAAAATTCTTGCTGTCGTTCTCAATGCGGTGATATAGTGGCTTAATATGCGGCAGCTGTAGAAATCGTTCTACTTTTTTTCTTAATTGTCCGCTACCCTTTCCCGGGATGATCTCCACCTCCCTGATCTTTTTGTCGATAGCATCTTCAAATGCCTGTAACAGGGCCTGGTCTATCGCCTTGCTGTTATTGTAGATATTGTGGAGGTCGAGTTTGATGCGGGACATAGGGCGGACACGTTTAAGGGTTTAATGGTTTAAGGGTTTAAGGTTGGGGAGAGTTTAGAGTTTAGGGTTTAGAGTTTAGGTGTTGAGGAGTTTAGCAGAGTATGACGAATTGAAGCAAAAATCCAGCATCAACCACTATCGTAAACGAAATCTTTGCCAACTGCTAACTGCCTACTGCCAACCTCAACTATAAATACTAAACAAGTTTAATCCCGCCCCCTTCAAACAAGATCTTCCGTTGCCGGTAGAGATTACCGATGGTCATCTTAAAGGTTTTCTTGCTCATGCTGAAAACGGAATAGATATCTTCCGGTGAACTTTTATCGCCATAGGGTAGGAACCCGTTATTTTCATTGAGGAGTCTTAGAATTTTTTCTGTTTCATCTTCCACACGGTTATATCCTGATTTGCCCGCAGCCACATCGATGCGGTTATCGGAGTAGATCTTTTTTATGAATCCCGGGAACCTGTCGCCGGCGGTGATCTCGCGGTAGATCTCATTGTGGTGGAGTACTCCCGTATGCTGGTTGTTGATGATCACCACATATCCAATATCGGTGCGGCGATATACCAACAGATTCACCTGCTCCAGTTCTTTCACAGTGAGCGTATCATTGCTCAAAAAAGATTCGATCTTTTCGGTGGCGGCTAAACGCCCGGTCTGTTCATCAAGATAGATCTTCACCAGGTATTCTCCATTGGGGATCATGCCCCGTTGTTGTTTGGAAGTGGGTACAAAAATATCTTTCATCAGGCCATTGTCTAAGAAAGCGCCCTGTGGAGTAACCGTAATGGCCTTAAGTTTTACAATATCGCCCAACACACCCTTGGGTTCCTGGGTGGTAGCGATCAAACGGTCTTCGCCATCATGATAAAGAAATACGCGCAGGGTATCACCAATCTTGCTGCCTTCGGGAACAAATCGTTTCGGCAGCAGGATACCTTCGGCACCATCATCGAGATAAAGTCCGAAGGGAACCTCTCTGATCACATTCATTTGATTGTATTCGCCTACTTTGATCATATTATTGCTATTGCCGTAAAGGTACGCTATTCGCCAGTATGTGATTTCAGGCGCTTGGGGCTTATTTCAGTATCTTTGTAAAAATTAAATAATAGTATTTTGAAGTTCACAGAATTTGGATTTGACGACAGATTGATGGAAGGCATTGATGCTTCGGGTTATGAGGATGCTACCCCGGTACAGGAACAGGTTATTCCACATATCATGGCAGGAAAGGATCTGATCGCTTCTGCGCAAACCGGTACAGGAAAAACAGCCGCATTTTTACTCCCCCTCATTAATAAAATTATTACCGATCCGGGCGAAGACCATACCAATACTGCCCTGGTGATCGTGCCTACCCGTGAACTGGCCATCCAGATCGCACAACATATGGAAGGTTTGTCGTATTTCACTTCGGTGAGTTCTATCGCTGTTTTTGGAGGAGGTGATGGAAATGCATTTGTGCAGGAGAAAAAAGCATTGAGTCATGGTGCCGATGTGGTGATCTGTACACCCGGCAAGATGATGGCACATATTAAAATGGGCTATGTGAAATTGGACGGACTCAAGTACCTGGTACTTGATGAGGCCGACAGGATGCTGGATATGGGATTTTATGACGATATCATGTTCATCATTGGACATCTCCCTAAAAAAAGACAGAACCTTTTGTTTTCGGCTACCATGCCCCATAAGATCAGGGATATGGCCAGAAAGATATTACATGCTCCGGTGGAAATTAATATCTCTATCAGCAAACCACCAGAGAAGATCATCCAGCAGGCATTTATGGTATATGATACCCAGAAGATACCGTTGGTGAAGATCTTACTGAAGAAAAGAGATTTTAAATCGGTACTGATATTCTGTAGTAGTAAGCTTAGCGTAAAACAACTTACCCGCGACCTGAAGCGGGGAGGTATTCCTGCCGATGAGATACATAGCGATCTGGAACAATCAAACAGAGAAGAAGTTTTAATGCGATTCAAAAGCGGACGGCTGCCGGTACTGGTGGCTACGGATATCCTTAGCCGTGGTATTGATATCGATAATATTGACCTGGTGATCAATTATGATGTGCCGCATGATGGTGAAGATTATGTACATCGTATTGGTCGTACGGCCCGTGCAGCTGCCGATGGCACTGCCTATACCTTTGTAAGCGTGAAGGAACAACGTAAATTCATGGCCATTGAACGTTTATTGGGAAAGCCCGTGCCTCAGGCAACCGTTCCCGAAGAACTGGGCGAAACGCCTGCTTACAATCCTTCAGCCGGTTCCCGTAATGAAGGAAATCGAGGAGGTTTTAAAAAGCCCATGCGATCCGGGGGCAGTGGAAATAATCGCAGGCACAGTTAAGTTTTTTTCTCCCGGGATCCGGTGATTTTTCTTTAGCCATATCTCCTTTGGCTGAAATATATTTGTATAAATAAATTTCTATTCATTCCGGTTCCCACATATTAGCCAATCCCATTGAATATATTCCGGGCGTGAGCACTTTGAAAGGTGATCTGCTTCGTAAGGAGCTGGATATTGCCCGTTTTGGCGATCTGCTGCAACATTTTCCGATCAGGCATGTTGATAAGACCAAGATTGAACAGATCGGATCGCTTACTCACCATAACGAGTATGCGCAGGTGGCAGGAATCGTTCGTTCGATGGAGATCATCGGCGAAAAAAGAGGAAGAAGATTGGTGGTTACCCTGCGAGATAAGACGGGCGAAATAGAACTGGTTTGGTTTCAGGGTATCAGCTGGATGCAGAAGGCCTTGCAGGTGGGGAAAGCTTTCTTGGTTTTTGGCCGACTGGGTTTCTTCATGGGTAAGCCACAGATCGCTCACCCTGAAATGGAATTGTATACGGCACAAAAGCCCGAAGGCAAAAATTATCTGGAGCCGGTTTATCCTACCACCGAAAAATTAAAAGCGAAAGGGATCAGCGGCAGGGCATTCAGCAAATTCACCTATGCTTTATTGCAGTTGCTGAGTGAAAAAGATCTTCCGGAAAACCTGCCCGAATCTTTGATCAAAAAATATAAGTTCATCAGTCATTTTGAAGCCTTTCGGCAGATCCATTTCCCGGCCTCTGAAAAGCACTACCAGCATGCTTTACGGCGATTGAAATTTGAGGAATTATTTTTTGCGCAGTTGCGGATGGCCCTGATCAAAAGCAGAAGACATAGAAGCAGTGTAGGGTTGGTGTTTGAACAGGTAGGCAGTTTGTTCAATGATTTTTACAAACATTATCTTCCTTTTAAACTTACCGAAGCCCAGAAAAGGGTACTGAAGGAGATCAGAATGGATACAGGCAGCGGCCGTCAGATGAATCGGCTCTTACAAGGGGATGTGGGCAGTGGAAAGACCATTGTGGCGCTGATGATGATGTTGCTGGCCGGCGACAATCAATTTCAAAGTGTGATCATGGCCCCAACCGAGATCCTGGCCCAGCAGCATTATAATAATATCACCGAACTATTAAAAGATATGCCGGTTTGTGTAAAACTGCTCACCGGTTCATCTGTATCTAAAACAAGGAAGGCAGTATTGAAAAGTTGTGAGGATGGTACACTGAATATTCTGGTGGGTACGCATGCTGTGCTGGAAGAAAATGTGAAGTTCAAGAATCTTGGTTTCGCTGTGGTAGATGAGCAGCATAAATTTGGAGTAGAGCAACGGGCAAAGCTCTGGAAGAAGAATGCGATTCCGCCCCATATCCTGGTGATGACGGCCACACCAATTCCGCGCACACTGGCCCTTACAGCCTATGGTGATCTGGATTATAGTGTGATCGATGAATTGCCTCCCGGAAGAAAGCCTATTCATACCCTGCACCGCAATGAATCGGCAAGGCCACAGGTGATGGGATTTATTAAAGGGGAATTACAGAAAGGGCGACAGGCATATATTGTATATCCACTGATCGAAGAAAGCAGTACACTGGATTACGAGAACCTGATGAAGGGTTATGAAGAAGTAAAATCCTTTTTTCCTGAGCCGGCTACATGGATCAGTATGGTGCATGGTAAACAAAAGGCTGATCAGAAGGATACCAATATGCAGCGGTTTGTTACTGGCGATACACAGATCATGGTTAGTACCACGGTCATTGAAGTGGGGGTGAATGTACCCAATGCGAGTGTGATGCTGATCGAAAGTGCAGAGAAATTTGGGCTCTCTCAGCTACACCAACTTAGAGGAAGGGTAGGAAGGGGTGCTGAAAAAAGTTTTTGCATTTTATTAACAGGTCCCAAAATATCAAATGACGCCCGCGAACGATTAAAGATCATGGTGGCCACCAACGATGGGTTTAAAATAGCTGAAAAAGACCTGGAGATCCGTGGGCCGGGGGATATTGAAGGAACCCGGCAAAGTGGCCTATTAAACTTCCGGTTGGCCAGTATAGTCGAAGATAAGGCCATGCTGGAAGCGGCCCGGGAAACAGTAGAGCAGATACTCGAAACCGATGCCGAATTAGAGCTGGCAGAGAATTTGCGGGTAAAACAATATTTACAGCAGCAAAAGGGAAAAACGGCCTGGAGTAAGATTTCCTGAGTTGTGCATTTATAACAGTTGATTAACCCGTTGAGCCTGATCAAATTGTTGGAGTTAGGCATATATTAGCTAAATTGTAAAAAAGAAATTCTTGCAAATTCAGAGAAAAATAATCGTGAAATTTCTACCCTTATTGCTATTTGTTTTGCTGTCATTTTCCGGTACGGCACAAACCCAGTTTATTGAAAACCGTGGGCAGTGGGATGCAAGGGTGAACTATCGTGGCGATTTTTCATCGGGCGCTTTTTTTCTAGAAAATCAGGGATTTACGGTGCTGGTCAATAATGCTACCGATCTTATCGCCGTATCTGAATTGATGCATGGTCATGGTGCTATACCCAACCCACAGGTACCGGTAGTGTTGCATTCGCATGCGTATAAAGTGGAATTTGCCGGTGCATCTCCCAATATTCAGCGTGTGCCGGATAAATTGCTTCCCAATTACAATAATTATTTTATAGGAAATGACCGGTCTAAATGGGCCGGAGGCTGCAGGCTATTCGAGGCCGTTACTTACCAGAACGTGTACCCGAATATTGATGTTCGGTATTACAGCGATGCCGGAAACCTCAAGTATGATATCATTGTTCATCCGGGTGGTAATGTAAATGCCATCGCCATGAAATATACGGGTGTCGATCGCCTTTCGGTACAAAATAAAGAACTGCATATCGCCACTTCGGTGGGTGATATCAAAGAACTCTATCCTTATTCATATCAGGTACAGGAAGGCAAGCGCCTTACCGTAAATTGTAAATACAGTGTACAAAATAATATAGTGCGTTTCAAGGTAGATGATTATGATCCACAGTCTACGATCGTTATTGACCCCACCCTGATCTTCTGTTCTTTTACGGGTAGTACCCAGGATAACTGGGGTTATACGGCCACACCGGGGCCTGATGGAAGTTTTTTTGCGGGCGGTATCTCCTTCGGTACTGGTTTTCCCGTAACCCCTGGAGCTTTTCAAACCGTGTTTTCAGGAGGGGTTAATGAAGACAATACAGGCGTGTACGATATCGCCATTATCAAGCTTTCACCCGATGGTTCTCGTAATTTATATGCCACCTATCTAGGAGGTAACGGTAACGAGCAGCCGCATAGTATGATCTGCGATGCAACGGGCGCGCTGATCGTGGCAGGAAGAAGTAAATCCGGCAATTACCCCAAAACCAAACCGCTGATCGGTACGGGTGGTGGCTATGATATTGTGGTAACTAAATTAAGTCCCGATGGGAAGTCCCTGATGGGGTCAATTCAGATCGGCGGCTCTGGTGATGATGGGGTGAATATCCGGGGTAAATATGTTGCACCCGATGGGGCTGATGCTACTCGCCGTAATTATGGCGACGATGCCAGAAGTGAGGTGATCCTTGATGCCGCCGGAAATATTTATGTAGCCTCCTGTTCCCAGTCGGCTAATTTTCCGGTAACGGCAAATGCATTCCAAAAAACCTTTGGTGGTGCAAGGCAGGATGGAGTAGTTCTGAAATTCAAACCCAATCTGGCCGATACTTTATTCAGTTCTTTTTTTGGTGGCTCAGGCGATGATGCTTGCTTTGTATTATCACTGGATCCTACAACTCAAAATATTTATGTAGCAGGTGGAACAACCAGCAATGACCTCCCTGGTAATACAGTTAATGTGATCAACAGCAGCAACCAGGGCTTGGTAGATGGATTTGTTACATCCATACAGAATTCAGGCAATGCCATCATTAAAACAACCTATGAGGGTACCGGGGGCAATGATCTGGTATATGGTATCCAGTTTGATAAATTCGGATTTCCTTATATCATGGGCACTACTACGGGTAGCTGGCCTGTGCAGAATGCTGTTTTCAGCCATACCGGGGGTAAGCAGTTCATCAGTAAATTAAAACCCGATCTGTCGGGCTATGTATATTCTACTGTATTCGGAACCAATTCTTCCAATCCAAATCTGTCGCCCATTGCGTTTATGGTTGACCGTTGCCAGAATGTGTATGTATCCGGCTGGGGCGGAGGCATCAATATTCAAAAACTATTCCCTTCGGCCGGTACTACCGGTATGCCAGAGGTAAATGCACTCACGGGCATTCCACCTCCAGACGGCGCTGATTTTTACTTTTTTGTGCTCGAGAAAAATGCCAATAGCCAATTCTTTGGTTCTCATTTTGGGCAGAATGGCGGAGTTGGAGATCATGTAGATGGCGGCACAAGCAGGTTTGATGCCAATGGTGTTATTTACCAGGCCATCTGTGCCAACTGTGGTCGGGGTGTGGCCTTTCCCACAACGCCCGGTGTTTATGCGCCCACAAACCGATCTACCAATTGCAATGAGGCCTGTGTAAAGATCGCAATGAATTTTGCCGGTGTAGGAGCCAGTGTAAAAGCTACCATTGATGGTGTAATCGATACCATCGGTTGTGTACCACTCACCATCAAATTCACCGATACGCTGGCAAAAGGGAAAATGTATATCTGGAATTACGGCGATATTTATAGTCCGAAAAATGATACCACCTATGCGCCCAATAATTCTACCTCGCATACTTATAGTCATGTGGGCAGTTATAAACTGACATTGATCTCTATTGATTCACTGACCTGTAATATTTCCGACACCGCTTATATCACCGTAAAAGTGGGCAACAATGTGGTGGTGCCTGATTTTAATTTTGTGAAACTCGATTCCTGCAATAGTTTGCGATACCAGTTCATCAATAAAACCACAGCCACCTTGCCGGTGTATTCCGCGAATACATTCTTATGGGATTTTGGAGATGGTTCTCCAAGGGTCAGGAGCGGCTTTGCTTCTGTGATTCATACGTTTCCTTCACCAGGCACTTATAAGATCTCATTATTGGTGGATGATACCGTTTTTTGCAATGAGCCCGACTCGGCGATCAAGACACTGCGCATCAGTCCAAATGTAAAAGCCCTGTTTACCACGCCTTCCATTGGTTGCGTTCCCTACAAGGCGGTTTTCAATAATGTGTCCATGGGAGGAACTGATTTCTTATGGGATTTCGGTGATGGTGCCGGGTTTGTGACCGACAACAATCCTACGGTTACCCATGATTATCCGGTAATTGGAACCTATCGTGTACGACTAATCGCAATTGATACCAGTACCTGTAATAAGGTAGATACCTCCGGCTACTTCAGCATAACGGTATACCCGATCCCAACGGCGGGCTATGACTGGACGCCAAGGACCGCCATTGCGAATACCATTACACGATTCATCAATCAGTCTTCTGCCGATGCAGTACGCTTCTTATGGGATTTTGGTGATGGGGAAAATTCAACCGAAAGGAATCCGATGCACCAATACAATGCTACCGGAACCTATAAAGCAGTCCTGTATGCGTTTAACTCAGCGGATTGTAAAGACAGCGTTGTGCATGATATTCCCATCATCATTAATCCGTTGCTTGATGTGCCCAATGCCTTTACACCCGGCAGATTTGGTGCCAATGGTATCGTGAAAGTGGTGGGCTTCGGAATTGAAAAAATGGACTGGAGGGTCTATAACCGATGGGGTCAGGTGGTATTTAAAACTACCGATCGCAAACAAGGTTGGGATGGAACCTTCAAGGGCGCATTGCAGCCAATGGACGTTTATACCTATACGTTAGACGTAGTATTTTCGGATGGGGTTAAACTGCGGAAAACTGGAGACATCAGTTTGCTGAAATAGCATAAATCGTTAAGAAACAGAAATGGTAAAACAGGTCAACATATTTTTTTTAGTGCTTTGCGGGCTAATTTTTTCAGGGCCGGTGATGGGGCAAGACCTGCATTTTTCGCAGTATTTCAATTCGCCCCTGCTCATCAATCCTGCCAATGCAGGCTTTATTCCCGATGCCGATTACCGGATAGGCGCCCATTATCGTAACCAATGGAGTAATATAATGTCGGCACCCTATAAAACCATGTCGGCCTTCGCAGATGCTCAATTATTTCGTAACCATATTGAAAATGGATGGATGGGTATCGGTGCTACCATCCTGCGTGATGAGGCAGGAAGCGGAAGTTTAAGAAGTACAAAAATATATGGGTCTCTTGCCTATCACCAAATGCTTGGATTAAGCAGCCTGGTATCAGCCGGTTTTAATATTGGCTGGGCCAATAAGCAGATCAATTTATCGAACCTGAAATTCCCTGACCAGTTTGATGGTAAGTTTTTCGACAATAGCTTACCTACTTCAGTGATCCTCACGAATCAGAGTACCAGCTATTTGGATGTGCAGGCCGGAATGAATTATGCCTATTTTCCACAGGAGAATGTATTCATCAATGCGGGTTATTCTATTTGGCATGTGAACCGGCCCAGGGAAACATTCTTTGCCGATCAAACCAATGCTGGCAGGATCCCGATGCGGCATACAGCTTTTGTGAATGGTATTTTCAAAGTGCATGACCGGGTTATCATCAATCCCAATATTTATTTCAGTACACAGGCCAATGCCACTGAATTGGTATTCGGCATGAACAGTAATTATAACCTCAGTGAATTTGGCGAAAAACAATTGATCGCCGGATTGTATTATCGGCTGGGAGATGCCATTGTGCCCATGGCCGGATTTCAAGTGGGGAACCTGTCGCTTACCTTTAGTTATGATGTTACCATGTCGAACCTCAATAAATTCAATAATTATCGTGGTGCAGGGGAACTGAGTATCATAAAAAAAGGATTTTACCCCGAAAATGTTGACCGGGCATCACTTTGTCCAAAGTTTTAATAACCAGTTTATCATTATATGAACACTCCTTCAACCGGAGTGTTTTTAATATCGGGCAATTGAGACTGTGGTATACTTGAATATCATTTTTTATAACTCTTTTTTTATCCGATTTTTACAGAAACAAATTATACCCCGATGCATCCTGAAGTGGAAACGGCAAAGAAAGTACTGGCTCAGTTGGAATCCTTTAAAAAAATTGTGGGTGCCGAATATGTGGCCGTTGATCAAGAAAGCCTTGATCAATATGCGCATGATGAAACCGAGAATTTACACTACCCACCTGATGTAGTGATCAGGCCTCGTACAGCGGAGGAGATCAGTGCCATCATGGTCATCTGTAACGAACATGTAATACCCGTAACTCCCCGGGGTGCCGGAACCGGTTTAAGCGGAGGTGCCCTGCCCAATTTTGGAGGCGTGCTCATCTCTACCGACAGAATGAATGCGATCCTGAATATTGATGAACGCAATCTGCAAGTAATCACTGAGCCGGGTGTGATCACGGAAGTTTTGCAAAATGCAGTAAAAGAAAAAGGCTTGTTTTATCCTCCCGATCCCAGCAGCCGGGGCAGTTGTTTTATTGGAGGCAATATTGCTGAAAATAGTGGCGGACCCAAGGCCGTAAAATATGGTGTGGTAAAAGATTATGTGTTGAACCTGCAAGTGGTATTGCCTACGGGCGAGATCATCTGGACCGGAGCCAATGTGTTGAAAAATTCAACCGGCTATAATCTTACCCAATTGGTAGTGGGCAGTGAAGGCACATTAGGCATCGTAACCAAGATCGTGTTGAAACTTTTGCCTTATCCCAAGCACGAACTGCTGATGCTGGTGCCCTTTGCTTCACTGGAAAAAGCAGGAGAGGCGGTGAGCGCAATTTTCAGGGCAGGGTTTACACCCAGTGCGATGGAACTGATGGAGATAGATGCTTTACGCATCGTAAGCGAATTTGTGGGCAGCAATATGGTTCCGGTGGGGGATGGAGTGGAAGCGCACCTGATCATTGAAGTGGACGGCAATCATGCAGAAACCCTGATGAAGGAAATGGAGTCGATCGCAGAATTGCTTGCCGAATTTGATTGCGGAGAGATATTTTTTGCCGATGACGCTCAACAAAAAGAAGCGCTCTGGAAACTTCGCCGGCGTGTAGCCGAAGCCGTTAAGATCGACGGATATTCTATTGAAGAAGATACAGTAGTGCCCCGTGCCGAACTGCCCGCCCTGATCCGAGGGGTAAAGGCGTTGGGAATACAATATGATTTCAAAGCCGTTTGTTACGGACATGCAGGCGATGGTAACCTGCATATCCGGATCAAGAAACCGGGCAGCATTTACAGCCTCAATAATCCTGATGTGATACCGGCGCTCAGGGCCTTATTTGAATTGGTAAAGCATTTGGGAGGAACCATCAGCGGCGAACATGGGATCGGACTGGTGCAAAAAGAATATATGGATATTGTTTTCAGCACGGCAAGTTTGCAATTGATGCAGGGCATAAAAAAAGTATTTGACCCACATGGAATTCTTAACCGCGGCAAGATTTTTGATTAAATAACAAGGGGATCACCCTGCATTGTAAACGTCAGTAATAAGTAACTATGAAAAAAATATGTTTGTGTGTATTGTTATCCGGATGGATCGGATTGGGCATGGCCCAGGAAGAAAAAAAACAGGATAAAGAAAAGTCGACCGGGAAATTCAAAAAAGAGAATCTGTTTACCGGAGGCGGTATCAACCTTTCATTTTCCAGTTATGGAACCGTGATGGGTGCCAGTCCTGTTATTGGCTATAGTCTCAACAAATGGCTGGATGCTGCATTGATCATCAATTTCAACTATTCTTCCAGTCGCCATGCAGTATATTATGATGCGTACTCCGGAAGTTATTATTATAGCGATGACAAGTTAAGGCAAACGATCTGGGGTCCTGGGTTACTGTTAAGGGCCTATCCTGTCAAGTTCTTATTTGTACAGGTACAGGGGGAAGAAAATTTTTCGAGTCAGAAATTGATACCGGCAGATGGCTCGCCTACACAGAAGGATAAATTTTCTGCTGCCAGTTGTTTGGTGGGCGCCGGATATTGCAATGGCAGGATGGGCCCTGGCAGCATGTTCTATTATGTATCGATCATGGCCGATGTGGCAAAGAACAGGAACTCGCCCTATGTAGAACAATTAGCGAATGGTAAAGTAAATGTATTGCCCATCATTAGAGCGGGTATTCAGGTGCCTTTGTTCCAGGGGAAGGGTGCTTATTGATGATCGCCCAATAATTTATCCAGTTCATGGGTTCCACTAAGGATAATGATCTTATCTGCGATACAGTCGTACAGGAATTGTTCAGCCTCCAGTTGATGCATATGTGCGATCAGGTGATCATAAAATCCCGCTGTATTCAGGATGAATATTTTTTTATCGTGGATGCTGAGCTGATTCCAGGTCAGCATTTCAAATAATTCATCCAATGTGCCAAATCCACCGGGAAGGATGATGGCGGCATCACATCGTTCGTACATCATTCTTTTCCGCGTATGCATATTATCTACCACGATCAGTTCGGTAATGCCTGTATGGTGATGTTCCCATTCGGTGAGTACATGAGGGATGATTCCGATTACTTGCCCGTTCTTTTCCAGTGCTGCATTCGCCATGGCACCCATGATCCCAACATTTCCTCCACCATAAATAATGGAGATCTGGTGGTTGGCTAAAAAAAGGCCCAATTCCATAGCCTCAGCTTCAAAGAGGGGGTTGTTGCCGCTTTTTGAACCGCAAAAGACTGCCAGCGATGCTATTTTCATGATTGTGTCGGTTAATTAACCGCAAAGACACAAATTTTTTCTCTATTTTCAATCTTATTTTTAAGTAAATAGAACTCCATGTCGCCATTCATTCTGTTTTCCTTTGTGATCGGTTATTTTTTACTGTTGTTGCTGGTGGCTTATATCACTTCGCGCAATTCAAATAACGATTCATTTTTTATCGGTAACAGAAGCAGCAATTGGATGCTGGTAGCTTTTGGTATGATCGGCACCTCATTGAGCGGGGTTACTTTTGTGAGTGTACCCGGCACCGTAGGATCGGTGGGTTTCCAGTATTTTCAGGTGGTGATCGGATATTTTTTGGGCTATCTGGTCATTGCTTTTGTGCTTTTACCGATCTACTATCGGCTTAATCTTACTTCCATTTATTTATACCTGCAAAAACGTTTCGGTCCTGTATCCTATAAGACCGGGGCCATCTTCTTTATTGTATCGCGTGCCCTTGGCGCTACAGCCAGGATGTACCTGGTAGTGAATATCCTGCAGATATTTATTCTCAATCGTATGGGCGTTCCCTTCTGGTTAACAGCATCCGTGATCTTGTTGCTGATCCTGCTCTATACTTTTGAAGGAGGAGTAAAAACGATCGTGTATACCGATACTTTACAAACCACGTTCATGTTACTTGGTTTGGTGGTATGTGTGATCACCCTGATGAATAAGATGGACCTCAGTTTTGGGGCAGTGTTGAATACCCTGCAGGAGAATAAACTGGCCAAAATTTTCAATACCGATATCAACGCACCCGGTTTCTTTGTGAAACAAATATTAGGAGGTATGTTCATCACCATTGCCATGACCGGACTGGATCAGGAGATGATGCAAAAAAATATCAGTGTGCGTACCCTCAGGGATTCTCAAAAAAATATCCTCACCCTGAGTACGATATTATTGTTTGTCAATTTTCTCTTTTTATTCATGGGCGGGTTGCTCTATCTCTATGCAGCGCAAACTGGCGTAACGGTAAAAGGAGATGATCTGTTTCCAACGATAGCCTTGGGAGGCACACTTACCGTGGCCATTTCTGTGATCTTCATCATCGGACTCATATCCGCATTATTTCCCAGTGCCGATGGCGCCTTGACAGCATTGACATCTTCTTTCTGTATCGATATTTTGGGATTGAAGAAAAATGAATTGTTGTCGGAACAAAAGAAACGAACCACCCGGCTTACGGTGCACCTGAGTTTTGCGGTGTTGTTCTTTTTACTGGTGATGCTGTTCAAGTGGATCGACGACAAATCCATCATTGATGTAATTTTGAAAGTGGCGGGATATACCTATGGGCCTTTGCTGGGTTTATTTGCCTTTGGTATTTTAACGCATCGGAAATTGAACGATCGCTATGCACTGATCATTTGTTTATTGTCACCCTGCATTATATTTTTTATCGACCTGCTGAACAACCCTGAGTGGTTTGTAAAAAGATTTAATTTATCAGCAGATACTGCCCAGTCATTGTTGTCGGTTTCGGAAAAACTTTTTAGCGGGTTTAAGATCAGCATTGAGATCCTGATATTTAATGGACTCCTTACATTTTTAGGCTTGTTTATTATTTCAAAAAAGGATACGAAACGAGAACTGGTAAAGGAATAGCCTGAACCGGAACACGTGAAAAGACGTACCTTTGCCCCTTCAGCAATGGTCCATTTCTTAGCTAAGTATGCTGCGGAATGACAGGCTGTTTTCGAACCATTAAATATTAGTGTTTGATGACTGATTTGGTAAATCCAATGGCTGCTGAATATGCAGGTTTGCATACTTCTTCCTTAGATGAAGTGTTGACTAAACTTGAAGCCTATACGATAAATGCCCATCCTCATGCCCAGATGCTCAGCGGACCGGTGCAGGGAAAATTCCTGGAGATGATCAGCCGGATGATTCAACCGGAGCGGATCCTGGAAATAGGTACGTTCACCGGCTACAGTGCATTATGTTTGTGTAAAGGGCTTGTGCCGGGGGGTGTTTTACATACCATTGAACTCAGGGAGGCAGATCGGGCAACGGCCATGGATTATTTTAAACAGGCTAATGTTGACGCGCAGATTCAAAGTCATGGTGGCGATGCGCTGGAGATCATCCCTGGCTTGTCTGAAACCTGGGACCTGGTGTTCCTCGATGCCGACAAAGTGAATTATATCAATTACTATGAAATGATTTTGCCATCCCTGCGCCAGGGAGCTTGGTTGCTGGCCGATAATGTATTGTTTCATGGGGAAGTGCTGAATGCACCTGTAACCGGTAAAAATGCTAAAGCCATGGAAGCATTCAATGCCCATGTTTTGGCCGATGCACGCGTAGAGCAGGTAATGTTAACCGTTAGAGATGGGCTTACCCTCATCCGGAAATTATGATCATCATGAGAATTTTAAATATAAGTATCATCATATTGTACTTACCTTTTTTCGGGAACGCGCAGCGGATCAGTCCTGAAGAATATATTGCACAGTATAAGGATATCGCCATCCGGGAAATGCAACGGATGGGCATACCGGCTTCCATTACACTCGCTCAGGGGTTGCTGGAAACAGAAAGCGGCAACAGTGAACTGGTAAAGAAATCGAATAATCATTTTGGGATCAAATGTAAAAATACCTGGACCGGTCCTTCTGTGAAACACGATGATGACCTTAGTGGCGAATGTTTCAGGGCCTATAGTACTCCGGAGGAAAGTTTTCGTGATCATAGTAATTTTTTGCGCAGCAATGCCCGATATGCAGCCTTGTTCAAACTGGAGATCACCGATTACAAGGGTTGGGCTTATGGATTGAAACGGGCCGGCTATGCCACCAATCCTTATTATCCGCAAACACTGATCAAAAACGTTGAGCAATATAATTTGCAACAATATACCCTGCAGGCGCTCAATGAAATGGCAGGCATTGATTCAGCACATATTGGTATTGATTCTCTCACGGCCCTGTCTGCATCCAAGGCCGATAGTATTTCAGCGGCTAAACTTGCCAGTCTCACTAAGATCGTGATGATCAATAATTCCAGATCGGTATGGGCTGCACAGGGGATCACGCTTCTTGCGGTGGCCAATGCCAATCATATCCCGTTGAATAAATTACTGGCCTTTAATGAATGGGTACAGGATGGCGTGATCACCTGTGATCAATATGTATTTCTGGAACCTAAATCCATGACCGGGCCCTTTGATTACTATACCATTGAACCGGGTGAAACCCTGCATGATGTGGCTCAGAAGACGGGAATGCAATTAAAATACCTGCTGAGCTACAATAATTTAACAACTAACGTCGTTGCTACACCGGGCACGGTACTGATGCTGAAACCCGGATTAAAGGTTCCGGTAATACAGCAAGAGGAACCGGTCCCGCTACTGACCCATATTGTGGCTCCCAAGGAAACCTTGTACACGATCGCCAAAAAATATTTGGTTACGGTACAACAGTTGAAGGACTGGAATAAATTGAACGGAGATGGCCTGAGGATCGGGCAGAAATTATATATCGCACTGCAATAGCTAACCTGCCCATCGGTTAGTATTTCCGAAAGCGGCAACAAAAAAAACAATATGATCATTCAAGTTTTGGATAAAAAATTTCAACCTTTTCTTAGTGCTGCTGAGATTCAGGAAAAGGTAGATCTGCTGGCAAAAGAGATCAACCGGGATTATGCCGATAAACGCCCCTTATTTATTGCTATTTTGAATGGCTCATTCATGTTTGCGTCGGATCTGTTCAAAGCTTTGACCATTGAAGCCGAGATCTGTTTCATCAAACTGGCTTCGTATAAGGGTACCCGTTCTACTGGTAATGTGATCACTTCCATTGGGTTAGACCAGTCGATTAAAGGTCGGCATGTGATCATTGTAGAAGACATTGTGGATACTGGAAAAACCTTATCAGAGTTTTTGCCACAATTGCACGACCAACAACCGGACTCATTGAAAATTGCGGCCTTGTTGCATAAACCAGAAGCATTGGTACATCCACTTACAATTGACTATCTTGGGTTTACCGTACCCAATAAATTTTTAGTCGGATATGGATTGGATTACGACGGCTTGGGTCGTAACCTGAAGGAAATTTATCAGCTGGTGGTGGTATAATTGAGGCAGCGGTAAGGTAGAAAAATAGGTCTTGGAATTAGATATTATATTGTTTAATAAAGATTATATTTTTTTGAAATTACTTTTAGCCAATATTATGTTGCTGATACTTGCACCTGCTGCAAGTGCACAGTATTATATTCGGGGCGAAGTAAAAGATGAGAAGAATGAGGCCCTTCAGAATGTGAAGATCATTTTAAATTCTAATCACTTTCTTTATTACTCAGGTGCCGGTGGAGGTTTCGGTATCGCTTCTCCAAAATTAAATGATACACTCACCTTTAGTCTGGAAGGATATGAGCCCAAGGTGATCCCCATTAAAGCCGACCAATGGTTACAGGTTAATTTGCATGTGCTTCCTTCTAATGCCAACCGCAGCAGGCCTAGATTGATTTCGGTTACCAAGGACCTGAAACAAACTTCCAAATTTAGATGGTTCGTTAATGATGAAACTTATTTTCAACTGGTGGAGAATGAATTTGTAAATGCCCGTCAGTTTCCCAATACCGGATTTTCACTGAATATCAACAAAGCAGCTTATAGCAATGTGCGTAGATTCCTCAACTTGAATAGTACGGTTCCACCTGATGCAGTGCGTACAGAAGAGTTGATCAATTACTTTAATCTCCATTACCGTGAACCTGAAAAAATGGATGTGTTCAGGATCGAATCGCAGTTGAGTTCCTGCCCGTGGAACCCCGCAAAGCAATTATTGTATTTAAATATCAATGCCAAAAAATTGGACATGAGCAATATTGCTCCGGGCAATTTTGTATTCCTCATTGATGCTTCCGGCAGTATGGATATGCCCAATAAACTACCCTTGCTTAAAGCAGCATTTCAGTTATTTGTTCAAAATCTTCGCGCGGTTGATACGGTTTCTATTGTGACCTATGGAGGAACCATCGGCATTTGGTTACAACCCACCAGCGGTGCTGAAAAAGAAAAGATCATCAAGTCCATTGAAGAACTTACGGCAAGTGGTGACACCAATGGAGGTGCAGCTATTCTAACGGCCTATGAACTGGCACAGCATACTTATATCAAGGGAGGCAATAATCGCGTGATCCTGGCCACTGATGGAGATTTTAATGTGGGTATTGTTACCGAGAAGGCGCTTGATGATATGATCTCGAAAGCAAAGCAATCGGGTGTTTACCTCACTTGTTTAGGAGTGGGTACCGGAAATTACAAAGATTCTAAACTGGAAACCCTGGCCAAAAAGGGCAATGGCAATTATTCCTATCTGGATGATATTCATGAAGCTGAGAAAGTGCTGGTAAAAGAATTGACTCAAACATTCTATTCGGTGGCCGATGATGTGTTCATGAACCTGCAGTTTAATCCGGATAAGGTTAAAGAATATCGGTTGATCGGGTTTGATAATAAAAAAGATGCAGTGTCCGATAGAACCATCGAACTGGAGGGGGGTGATATGGGCAGTGGAAACAGTGAACTGGCTATTTTTGAAATTATGCCTGCCAGCGATACAGGGGGCAGATCAGTTACTGGAGCAGATATGTTGGCCGAGATCAGTATGCGTTATCGGTTGCACAATGATACCACACAAAAAAAACTGAGTTATCATTGTCCGGCTAATTTTATTCCGTTCGAACAATTGGACAAGGAATTACAATTTGCCGCTGCCGTGGCGATGTTTGGTTTGAAAGTGAGGCAATCGAAATTCATTGAAGGAACCGAATGGGAATCGCTGGAAGCCATTGCCCATTCTTCGTATGACCCTAACAGTTACCTCCAAACTGATTTTCTTCAGTTGGTGGAGAAGGCTAAAAAGATCTATTGCGCCAAGAAGAAAAAAAAGCTGAACTAGCTGAACATCTCCCTTACTTTCTCAAAGAATGATTTATCTCCCTTTTCGGGTTTGGGGGCAAAATTGGGCGACTCCTGTAATTTTTCCAGCATCTGCTTTTCTTCCGCACTGATGTGCTGGGGTGTCCAAACATTTACCTGGATCAGTTGATCGCCTTTTTCATAGCTGTTCACATGGGGGAATCCCTTTCCTTTAAGTCGGAATATTTTGCCGCTTTGTGTTCCTGGGGGTATTTTAATTTTAGCCCTGCCGTCGATGGTGGGTACTTCCACCTGGATACCGAAAACTGCATCCGGGATCGAAATATGCAGGTCGAAGGCCACATTGAGGCCATCGCGGTGAAGCTGAGGATGTGCTTCTTCTTCAATCAGCACGATCAGGTCGCCCGCTGCACCACCGCGTTCTCCTGCATTGCCCTTACCACTGAGGCTCAGTTGCATCCCTTCCTGCACACCAGCCGGAATATCGATGGTAACAGTATCTTCTCCATATACCCGGCCTTCACCCTTGCACGAACTGCATTTATGCGTGATCGTTGATCCTTCTCCATTGCAGGTAGGACAGGTGGTTACGGTTTGCATCTGACCTAAAAAGGTTTGCTGCACCCGGCGCACCTGGCCGCTACCATTACAGGAACTGCAGGTTTGTGTACTGTTCTTGTCTTTGGCACCATTGCCATTACAAGTACTGCAGGGAACATATTTTTTTACCTTGATGGTTTTGCTGGTGCCTTTGGCGATCTCCTCAAAATTAAGTTTCAGTTTTACCCGCAAGTTACTTCCGCGAACACCTCGACTTCTTCCTCCACTGCTCCTGCGATTGCTTTGTCCGCCGCCGCCAAAGAAACTACCAAACGGACTACCATCTCCGAAAATATCACCAAACTGGCTGAAGATATCGTCCATATTCATTCCGCCACCATAACTACCACCGCCACCACGTCCGGGGCTAAACGCCTGATGACCGAAACGATCATACTGCGAACGTTTGTCGGTATCGCTTAAAATTTCATAGGCTTCTGCTGCTTCCTTGAATTTGTCTTCGGCAGATTTATCTCCCGGGTTGCGGTCGGGGTGAAACTGCATGGCCACTTTACGGTATGCTTTTTTTATCTCATCGGGCGAAGACGATTTTGTAACGCCTAATATTTCGTAAAAGTCTCTCTTCATGCAACAGTACCCCGAGGGGATTTAAATGATAAAATTATCGGTCTTGTTTCTTAAAAGCCAAAGCCAGCATTTGCTGGCAACAGGCAGTGCAGTATTCACTCAACATTATTTCCCCACCACTACTTTGGCAAAACGAATTAGTTTGTCGTTGAGGTAATACCCTTTTTCAATTTCATCAGCTACTTTACCCTTCAGTTCATCGGATGTATTGATCTCGGTAATGGCCTCATGTTTTTCTACATTAAAATCGGTATGCAGGCTTTCCATGGCTTTCAGTCCTCGGCCTTGTAAACTATTCCTCAATTTATTAAAAACCAGTAAAACACCTTCTTTATTCGCGGCCATATCGTCCGATTCCTGCAATTGTTTTTCAGCACGATCACAATCATCCAATACTTCCAGCATGGAAATGATCACATCTTTACCCGCGGTTTGGATCAATTCGAGCCTTTCTTTTGCATTACGTCTTTTGAAATTATCGAAATCGGCAAATAAGCGGAGGTATTTATCCTTTTGCTCCTCCAGTTCTGACTGCAGTTTTTCCATAGCATCCTCAGCCCCTTCATTGCTTAAATGGGTATTTCCGGGTATATCGGCATCCGAATTGATGTTTATTTCTGTGTTTTCGGGGGTGGTCACTTCTTTCTGCTTCATAATTTGATTTAAAAATGGTTGCGAAGGTACAATAGTCAAACATTTTGCCAAGCCTGTATTTGCGGTCAAATTGACAAATTAGCGGCGAATAACTGACCATTAAGTCCAAACTGTCTGACACCTATGCTACCTTTGCCCCATGAAAAGCATTTTTTTGAATAAAAAGGTCAGTCGCCGGGTAGAAAACGGCCACCCCTGGATCTTTGGTAATGAGGTGAATACGGGCAAAGCCTTGGACACAAATGCCAGTCCCGGCGAAATTGTAGATGTTTACACACACGACAAAAAATTTATCGGCAGGGGATATATCAATCCCAAGAGCCAGATCATGGTGCGTTTGCTTACCCGTGATAAAAATGAGGCCATCAATGACCAGTTTTTTTTGAATAGAATTAAACGGGCATGGGATTATCGGGTGCGATTAGGATATACCGAAAACTGCCGCTTGGTATTTGGCGAAGCGGATGAAATGCCTCAATTGATCATTGATAAATTCAATGATTATTTCGTGATTCAAACCCTGGCCCTCGGCATTGATATGTGGAAGCCTGCCATTGTTAAGGCCTTACAGGAATTATTTTCGCCCAAGGGCATCTATGAGCGCAATGATGTACCTGTGCGGGAGCTCGAGGGGATGGAACAACATAAAGGATTTTTATCCGAGCCTTTCGATACCAATATCATCATCAAAGAAAATGGTATTCAATATCATGTTGATATTGCCAATGGACAAAAGACGGGTTATTTCTTAGATCAGCAGGATAACCGTAGGGCCATTCAGCATATTGTAAAGGGGATGGATGTGCTTGGGGCTTTTTGTTATACGGGTTCATTTGAAATAGCGGCTGCTCATTATGGTGCTAAGTCGGTGAAGGGTCTGGATATTTCTGAAAAGGCGATCGAGATGTGCCGCCAGAATGCCCTATTGAACGGGCTGGAAGGGATCTGTAGTTTTGATTGCATCAATGCATTTGATATATTGAAAGAATGGACAAAGGAGGGAAAACAATGGGATGTGGTGATGCTTGACCCGCCGTCTTTTACCAAGAGCAGGAGCAGTATCGACAATGCAGTAGCCGGCTATAAGGAGATCAATCTGCGGGGAATTAAACTGGTAAAACCGGGCGGTTTTCTGGTGACCTCCAGTTGTACCAACCTGGTACCCCCTGAATTATTTCTGGATATCATACAAATGGCGGCCAATGATGCCAAGCGAAAAATAAGACAGGTGGTTTTTAATGCACAGTCGGGCGACCATCCCATTATCCGAAATCAAGAAAATACGCACTATCTTAAATTCCTGATCATACAGGTGATGTAGCAATAAAAAAAGTCTTACCAAACGGTAAGACTTTTATAAATGATTTGATCGGTTATTTATTTAACGACAATGAACCTGCCCGATTCAATGAATTTTCCTTTTCTATCCAGCAATTTGTAATAGTAGAATCCGCGGAAAAAATCATCCAGCGGTAAACTGATGCGGGGGGGAGTATTGGACAGTTCGTAAACTTTTTTGCCTATAAAACTGTATACCTGAAAAGTATAGGATTTATCATATCCGCTTTGGAAATCAAAATACATTACCGTAGTGGCAGGTATAGGATATGCTTTTATCAGTTTTGCTGCTGGTTCAACCGGTTTATTTTGAGCAAAAGAAGTAAAAGTAAGTCCTATAAAAAAACAGAATATGTAAACAATTTTTTTCAACACAGTAAAAATAGCAAAATCTTTTAAATAATCAATTTATTGAATTGCTTCAAAACATATACGCAATATACGAAATATCTTTTAAAAAGATCATTTAAGCCAGGGTAGCCAGCATTTCATTGATGGCTTCAAAATTGGGCATATCTCCTGCAGATTCCAATACTTCGGCATAGCGAAGGATCCCGGTCTTGTCAATGATAAAAGCAGAACGTTTGCTCACGCCTTTCATATCGAGTATCCAATCGGTATAGATGGCACCATACGCAGTAGAAACTTCTTTATTAAAATCGCTGAGCAGGGGGAAATTATAACCTTGTTCCTCACTGAATTTATTCTGGGTAAAAACAGAATCCACAGATATTCCCAGAACCTGTGCCTGCACATTGTTGTAGCGGCCAATATCATCACGGATGGCACATAACTCTTTTGTGCAAAGTCCGGAGAAGGATTGAGGGAAGAACAGCAATAAAACTGTTTTTCCGGTGAAATCACTAAGGTTTACTTTGTTTTTTTGGGTATCAAATAAACCGAATTGTGGGGCTAATTTTCCAATTTCAATTGACATAATTAAGTTGTTTTTTTTTGCAAAGATAGGTGTTGTGTAAAAATTGTTAACAGCAATTGGGTGTAAATGGTTTAATTAGCATAAAGTTATTTTAACCAAAAATCTGTTTTTATGAATAAGTACATTACTGAATTTATTGGAACAATGTTCCTAGTATTGGTGGTTGGCGTTGCCGCAATAGGTGGCACTGCTGGTCCTATGGCTCCTGTAGCCATCGGGGTGATCCTGATGGTAATGATCTATGCCGGCGGGCATATTTCAGGTGGGCATTATAATCCGGCTGTTACTTTGGCGGTATTGATCAGGGGTAAGATCAACACTGGGGATGCTATTACCTACTGGATTGCACAGGTAGGCGGTGCTTTAGCAGCCTGGGCCATCGTTAGTTTTGTATTTGAGATCGAAGGGGCCAATGTGAGTGCCATCAAATCGGTTAGCAAGGGCTTGGGCGCAGAGATCCTCGGTACTTTTGCATTGGCATATGTAGTGCTGAATGCAGCTACTGCAAAGGCCAATAACGGAAATAGCTTCTATGGCATGGCCATTGGGTTTACCGTAATGACCTGTGCATTTACCTTCGGCGGATTTTCAGGGGGCGCGTTTAATCCGGCTGTTGCGCTGGGTGCTTGTTTGATGAAAGGGTTCATCTGGAGTGATCTTTGGATCTATATGGTGGGTTGTTTCGGAGGGGGTGCCCTGGCAGGATTCATCTTCAGGTTAAATAATCCTGACGATCTATAAATAGCATGATTGAACTATAAAAAGAGAGCCCCGCAGATGCGGGGCTTCTTGTTATCCAAACAATCCATAAAAACAAAAATCTTTGATTGTAAGCAGTTGACTTTTGTACTATAGACTGCAAAACAGAACCTTAAAATTTTGGGCACAGGGTTGATTCCATGCGGTTATTTCTATTTACATATTTCTGATAGGTTAGCGCCAGTTCAAATCCCCCCCTGCCTTTCGATCCTGCTGTGAGCTGGGAAAGGTTGGCATCATAGCTTGCCGAAATGGAAAGCGGCTTGATCTCGATCTTCACTACCGGTATTAATGCGTCTTTCCAGCGGATAAAAGCACCGGCATGCAACACATATTTAGGGTCATCCATATCATCCAGTTTCCAGGAATACAATGCTCCAGCGATCGCTTCTTTGAATGTTCCTTGTATGGAGTAATCGGCATGCAAGGTGAGGTACGAATAACTGTTCACATTCATTTTGATACCGGTAGAGGCCACCCATTTGGGGATCATCTCATAATTTGGGTTACCATAAAATGAAATTTTTGGCGCTTTGTTGAAATGATGGTAGGCCAAACCGATAAAAATATTATTGTCTGTATTTTCTCCGATCTGCGTATTCAGGCTCATGCCTACACTGCCATCGAAATAAGAATAAGAAGTTTTATTGAAGGTTTCTCCATCAGCTGATCCAATACTATACCCAACAGGTCCATACTGGCTATTA
>Ga0194060_10000311_pt1 | contig 35520 bp, 27 predicted proteins | sample SepL225m_MetaG_FD_163427 | JGI IMG/M metagenome (GOLD analysis project Ga0194060, IMG submission 163427) | Anoxic zone freshwater microbial communities from boreal shield lake in IISD Experimental Lakes Area, Ontario, Canada - Sep2016-L222-5m | ecosystem: Environmental > Aquatic > Freshwater >...
TGCGGGCTTGACAGCATCGCGCTCTTTCCTGTTCTGAGAAAGTTCCTCATCGTCGAAGAGCAAAGAAGCAAGAGCTTGACGCATATGCCACTCAACATAATAAGCCAACAGGCAAAGGAAGATATGGACACGAATTCAATACCCCGCTGCTTGCGGCGGGGTTCTTTATTGTGCTTGAAAGAACTTCCTTTTATTCATAGAGACCCATTCGACAGAATGATTGCATGTCAATCCATCGTTGAAGATTATACTCTTGTATCTATTGATAAGATTTTTGATAAATATAAAATACAAAGAGTTTGGTAATTATTATTTTTGGAGCAGAGAATTGTTTTTTTCTGTTTGATTTTCAATTTTTCGTTACATCTTATTCGCGTTTCCCCAAGCTCTCTGCCAACATGGATGTTACAAGAGAGTTCATGCTGACACCCTCTTGTTTTGCTCTCATAACCAAACGGGAATGAATGGTTTTAGGAACCCTTTGAATAAACTTGCCACTATACGTGCCACCACTGCCTGGTTCAGGAACAGGCATGTTCAAGCTTTCCAGGGCAGCAATTGTTTCTTGTAAGGCATCCATACCATTTTCAATTGCTTCCGCTATGGTTTTGCCATCTGAAATACATTCAGAAAAGTCAGTAAATGAAATCATATAGCCACCACCCTCTTCTTCTGAGAGGGGACGAATTTCAAATGGGTATTTGCTTAAATTTTTCATAGCTCAATCCATTATAAAATCAACAAATTTCTTGATGTATATCGGTTTAATTGGCCTATGAGCAGGGACAGGTAACGTCCGACCATCAGTGCGTATAAAAACGACGTGACTTGTGCCACGTTGTCGCCATTCAATATTGTAAGCGCTGGCAACGGTTTTCAGACTATCAATCCGCCAATCAAGGGGATTGTTTTGCATCTGCTGGAGGATTTTATCTGCTTTGCTCACAAGATGAATGATACTAAATGCGATATCATGATGCAAGTGGGGAAAAGCAAATGAAGAGATTTATTTGGTCTTTCTGCTTTTAATTCCATAAATTTTTTTCGCCGGAACTGATTTCAGTTAATGTCGTCTGGTTTCATGAGGCAGGTCGGCATAGTACTTCGAGCAGCGTTCATTTGTCAGCGATTTCACAGGCGACTATGGTCCAGAGGAGCCGTCTTGCCTTTTCGTTTCTCTTCGAGTGCCTCATCGGCGAGCATCTCAAGAATGTCTTCCGATTCTGCAAACGTTTTTTGCCATTTCGCTTCAGAATGGAACTCGTCAAGAAGCCATTTTGCCAATCCGTTATGCTCTGCCTCCGGGAGGTTCTGCAGTTTTAAATGCCTTGGTGAGCAATGTGGTCATGCTGTTTTTTTTCTGTCTGCTCGTGCTTTTCAGCGTAACGGTTTATGATACTCTCTTGTTTTTAGGGGTAAATCGTCCTCAATTATTGAAATAACAGTGTAGTATACGAAATTTTCAGTTCTCAAAACCCGTACCCATGACAATTACAATATTGTTTTTCCATGAACCCACAACTCATGTTCACTAATGTCAATATCCTTCCGCCAGACTACCGCGTAGCCACCCACATCCACTCTCACAGCTCTGAATAGTTCTGCGTTTCTCAACGGTGTAAACATCTCCTTCTCAAGCAAGGGGTTAATGTCATAGATTTTCTTCTGATGATTATCGAATTCAACGAGAAGTGAATGATCATCAATTGTAGAGGCACTTATGATTTTTGGATGATTCATCATGCTATTCCAATGGTGGGAGATTGTGAAACTCCTGTTTATTCCACATCTCTTTTAACTCAGACTGATACATTGCTGCCCATTCATCGACCAACTTCCGTGCCCGACCGGGCAAGTCACCTTCGATCATTTCCATGGTCTCGATGTTGAACAATCCAACATGTTCTCCATAGACGGCATGAAAATGTGGAGGAGGATGGTCACCAAAAAACAATTTAATGACTATTCCGTAAAATCTGGCTATTTCAGGCATATTCTCATCAATGTTTTTGTTTCAAGTTTTCCTGCATCACCCTCCGCATGGATGCAAATACTTTCCAATTCCCCCCCTCATCACACCGGTCTCACTTGCCCATTCCCCTCAATAATCCACTTATAGGTCGTCAACTCCTTCAGCGCCATGGGTCCTCGTGCGTGGAGCTTCTGGGTGCTGATGCCGATCTCTGCGCCAAGGCCGAATTGTGCGCCGTCGGTGAAGGCGGTTGAGGTGTTGGCATAGACCACGGCGGCATCGACGCGTTTCAGGAAGGTGGCGGTTGTGGCGGCATCGGTGGCGATGATGGCTTCGCTGTGGCGGGAGCTGTAGTGGGCGATGTGTTCCAGCGCCTCTTCAAGGGATGAGACGGTTTTCACCGACATCTTCAGGGAGAGGAACTCTGTGCCGAAGTGCTCTGCGTCGGCTAACTGAAGGAGCGAGTCAGGGTAGTGGCCGAGCAAGGCGGCAAAAGCGGCCTCATCGGCAAAGAGCAGCACCTGCTTTTCCAGAAGCGGCGCAACGAGAGCAGGGAGGTCACCAAGGCGGTCGCGGTGGATGATGAGGGTGTCGAGAGCGTTGCAGACGCTGGGGCGGCGGGTTTTGGCGTTGAAGATCACCTGTTTGCCAAGCTCAAGGTCGCCGCTCTTGTCGAAATAGGTGTGCACAATGCCCGCGCCGGTTTCGATCACGGGTACTTTGGCGTTGTCGCGCACAAAATCGATCAACTTCTGGCTCCCTCTTGGAATGATCATGTCGATATAGCCAACGGCATTGAGCATGATGGCGGCGGCCTCACGCTCTGCGGGTAGCAGATAGATGGTATCGGGGTTGATGCCGTGCTCTTTCAGGACGCTATGGATAAGCTCCACAATGGCGATGTTGGAGTACATGGCATCGCTGCCGCCCTTCAGCACGGTGGCGTTCCCCGATTTCAGGCAGAGGGCGAAAACGTCGAAGGTGACATTTGGCCTTGCTTCGTAGATGATGCCAATGACACCGATAGGAACAGTCACCTTTTTCAGGCCAAGCCCATTCTGAAGCATTCGCTCTTCAAGCACCACGTCGAGCGGGGAGGTGAGTGAAGCGACGTTGCGGATGTCGGCGGCAATGGCTTCGAGCCTTGCAGGGTTCAAGAGCAGCCGGTCAACCATTGGATCTGCCGGATCCATTCTCTCCACATCTATTTTGTTGGCGGCGAGAATGGCCTCCTGGTGAGCAGGTATTCTGTCGGCAAGGTCGCAGAGCAGATGGTTGATCGCCTCATCGGTAAGGGTGATGATCTCGCGGCTTGCCTGCAAGACCGCTCCAAGCTGTTTCGTTATCGTTTCCTTCATGTCGAACGGAGTTCAGGTGGTTATATAGAGATAATCGTAATGAACAAGGGGCTTCTGATCTTTCTGCCCCATGAGTGTCACTGTTTTTTCGGAGCCGTACTGCGCCATGCCGTAGCCGATGATGGTTCCGTCGGTGGCGCACACTTTGATAATATCGCCCTTCAGGAAGCTTCCTTCAACCGACACAATCCCGACCGGCAGCAGGCTGTTGGCTCGCTCTCCGGCCACCAGTGCCATTTCAGCGCCCATGTTGACGGTGACGGCCCCTTTTTCCATCCCTTCGCTGTTGGCAATCCATCGTTTCGGGCCGTGCGTTGGCTTTTGCGGCAGAAATGTTGTGCCGCTCTTTTCTCCCTCAAGAATCGAGAGGAGAATATCAGGCTTGCGTCCGTTGGCGATATGAACGGTGATGCCAAGCTTTGAAAGCTTTTGCGCGATGTGGCATTTGGTCAGCATACCTCCTCTGCCAAACTCTGATTTTCCCGGATTAATATATTGGTGGAAATGTTTGGTTGAGGGATCAATGACCGGAATGATGGCCCCGTTGCCTGTTTTCATGTCGAAGAGACCGTCAACATGCGACAAAATAATATAGCCCTCAACATCCATCATCGAGGCAATGAGGCCGGAGAGCTCATCATTATCAGTAAACATCAGCTCGGTGACCGAAACGGCATCGTTCTCATTGACGACGGGGATGATGTTCTGCTGGAGCAGGGAGGTGAAGCAGGTCTGCATGTTGAGGTAGTGCAGGCGGTCGCTGAAATCACTTTTGGTGACCAGAATCTGTGCAATAATCAGTTCGTGCTGCAAAAAGAGGTCGTTATAGGTGCTGATCAGCTTTATCTGTCCGGTGGAGGAGAGCACCTGCCGGGCCGCAACGGGGGCGATGGTGCCCGAGAGCTTGACAATCGAACGCCCGGCGCCGACTGCACCTGATGAGACCAGAATAACCTGGATTCCCTGTTTGTGCAGTGTTGCAATCTGTGCTGTGAGGCTGCTGAGAATCTCAAGGTCGAGTTCGCCGTTTTTGCCGGTAATGACGTTGGTGCCGACCTTGACGACAATTTTTTTATAAATGTGTTGCTGTTTCATCGTTTAGTGAAGCTGTTCCTGACCATAGTGTAACCCTGCAACGCCGACAATAATCAGCAGCAGGGAGATAATTTTGATGGCATTGATACCCTCTCCAAACCAGAGTACCCCGATAAGGGTAATGGCCGCTGTTCCGACCCCCGACCAGATAGCGTAAGTCAAGGCGATGGGCAGCACCTTCAGTGCCAGCGAGAGAAAGGTAAAGCTCAGCCCGTAGAAAATAAAGATAAAAAGCGTTGGCACAAGTTTAGTGAATCCGTCAGAAAATTTCATGCAGGTTGTGCCTGAGACCTCAAGCAGGATTGCGATAACAAGATAGAGCCAGTGCATGGAAGAAGAGGTAAAAGGTTTTATGAGCTACAGTAAGAACGCCTGTTTGTGTTCCACCGAAAAGATATGCATATTTGCGATAGAATATACCGCGTTTTGCCTTGGCTTGCATTGTTACTGAAACTGAAGCTGTTTTTTAAAAGGTATCTGGCGAAATAAAATACTATACGCCATGCTGTTGATGAGTCTGCTCAATCTTTCCCTGCCTCTCAAAAACCCGGTGTTGCAGTTTTCTCTGTTGCTGCTGATCATTCTTTTCGCTCCGGTTCTTCTTGACCGGCTGAAAATTCCGAGTCTTGTCAGTCTTATCATTGCAGGGACACTGATTGGCCCTTTCGGGTTGAATCTGATGCTGCGAGACAGCAGTATTATTCTTTTTGGAACAGTCGGCCTCTTGTATATCATGTTTTTAGCCGGGCTGGAGATAGATGTTGCTGATTTCCGAAAAAACAGCGCAAAAAGTATTCTGTTTGGACTGTATACTTTTTTTATCTCTCTTGTTCTCGGTATACTTGTAGGTCTCTATATCCTGAAATTTTCGCTGCTGTCAGCCGTTCTTATCGGCAGTATTTTTGCTTCTCACACGCTCATTCTCTATCCGGTTGTCAGCAAGCTCGGCATCGCCAAGAACAAGGCTGTCAATATTGCACTTGGGGGAACCCTTATTACCGATACCCTTGCTTTGCTGGTGCTGGCGGTTGTCGCCGGGCAGTCGAGCGGGGAGGTGATGAGTGGCTTCTGGATAAGGCTGGTGACCGGTATAACGCTCTTCAGTCTCACAGTTATTTTTCTTATTCCAGTTATTGCCAGATGGTTTTTCAAGCGCTTTGATGACAGTGTTCTTCAATACCTTTTTGTGCTTGCCATGGTCTTTTTCAGCGGCTTTTTGGCGGAGGCTGCCGGTGTTGAGGCAATTATTGGGGCATTTCTTGGAGGGCTGGCCCTGAACAGGCTTATTCCCCGAACGTCGGCGCTCATGAACAGGATCAAGTTTGTCGGCAACGCCATCTTTATTCCCTTTTTCTTGATCGGTGTCGGAATGCTTATTGATATCCGGGCCTTTTTCAAGGATTATGAGACCATAAAGGTTGCTGCGGTCATTACGGTTGCCGCCACAGCGGCAAAGTATCTCTCAGCCTGGATGACGCAGAGAATTTTTGGTTTTTCTCTCGATCAGCGAAGACTGATTTTTGGTCTTATCAGCGCTCATGCCGCAGTGGCTCTTGCAACAGTGCTTATCGGCTTTAACACGGTTACAGGCTATACCACCAATGGCTCGCCCATCAGATTACTGGATGAAAGCGTTCTGAATGGAACAATTCTTTTTATCCTGGTGACCTGTACGCTGGCAACGGTTGTTGGTGAACGGGGAGCGCACAATATTGCTCTGGCAGAAGGGGCTGATGATTTTGCAGAGCCGGGAGCTCTTCCCAACGAGGAGAGGATACTGATCCATACGAACGATATGACAACGGTTGACGAACTGGTTAACCTGAGTGTGACGGTAACTTCAGTCAAAACGCGAAATGGTATATATGCCATGCATGTCGCTGATAACAGCCTGCCCGATGAAACGGCGGAGAAGAATGCTCAGAAAATTCTTGAAAAGGCAGCAGTAGCCGCTTCATCGACCGATAATGTCTTGACAGGGCTTCTTCGTTATGACAGTGATGTTGTTAATGGTATTTCTGGCGTTATCAGGGAGCAGAAAATCACCGATCTGATTTTGGGGCTTCATCACAAGAGTGAGCTGACAGAGAGTTTACTTGGTTGTTCACCGGCGACTCTTCTTGGCAGGTGTAATATTACCACCTTTATCTACAAGTCCGTTCAGCCTCTTGCGACCATCAAGAGAACCATTGCTGTTATTCCTGACGGGGCTGAAAATGAGATCGGATTTCTGCTCTGGCTGCAGCGAGTTATCAACATTATTAAAAACACCGGCAGCAAACTGGTGGTGTATGCTTCTCAGAAGACCATCACCTCTCTGCAGGAGAGCCTGGGTTTGTTGCTTGCCAATGCGGAATACAAGGTGTTCAGAGAGTGGGATGATTTTCTTGTGCTGTCGAGCGAGATTAAAAATGATGACAACCTTATTGTGGTCATGAGCCGGAAGCATCATCACTCGTATCATGCAAAAATGGAGAAGATTCCTCTCTATCTCAACAAGTATTTCAAGAAAAACAGTTTTATTCTTATTTACCCCGTACAGACTTCTATTGTCGGGGAGAGCATCGAAGATATTCTGGTTCAGCCAGTAAAACGCGCTCTCTTCAGCATTGAGAGTGTCAGGAAAATGGTGAAGAAAGGTTTCTGGAAAGGGATGAAAAAATAGTAAGGGTTGTTTGATTATCTTTTTTCGCTTGCGGGGAAGCTGGAAATATCGTATAATGGATAAAATAAATCTTGTTTAGATAATTGCTTCATAACTTCAAACAATAAGGGAAAATACCATGAGTGTACTTGTCGGTCGAAAGGCTCCTGATTTTGATGTTGCCGCAGTTGTAAACGGCTCGCAGTTTGTTGACTCCTGCAAGCTCTCTGGCTTCAGGGGGAGATATGTGGTGCTTTTATTCTATCCACTGGATTTTACCTTTGTTTGCCCGACAGAGCTGCACGCATTTCAGGAGAAGCTTGAAGAGTTCCGGAGCAGAAATGTTGAGGTGATTGGCTGTTCGGTGGATTCCAGGTTTTCACACTACGCATGGCTGCGTACGCCAAGAAGTCAGGGAGGGATTGAAGGTGTTACCTTTACACTGCTTTCAGACTTGAACAAAAGCGTTTCAGCCGATTACGATGTTTTGATTGAGGGGGAAGGAATAGCACTGAGAGGATTGTTCCTCATTGATAAAGAGGGGATTGTTCAGCATCAGGTGGTCAATAACCTTCCACTTGGCCGAAATGTGGATGAGGCTCTCCGCCTTGTTGATGCTCTCCAGTTTACCGAAGAGTTTGGAGAGGTTTGTCCTGCCAACTGGAACAAGGGGGAAAAGTCGATGAAGCCGAATGAAGAGGGGCTGAAGGAGTTCTTTAAGGAGACCTGATTGTCAGGCAAGGGCGGCGGTGCTGGTATTTATCTTGAACCGTGACTCATCAGATTCGCCTGATGGTCATAATTTCATCGATTTGTTCAGACATCTACGTTTTTGTCCGGCAGGGGCGTATTGCAATATGCCCCTGCCTCTTCTTCGATCAATAGGCCTTGGCAAACACAACTTTCCGCAGAGCCGCTTTCCCTGAGTAGATACAGTTGCCGGGTTCATTAATGCGGTATTGTGCGATATAGTCATCCTCTTGCGGCAGAACCCTGATGGTGGCTTTTGTCTCCTCCTTGATTTTTGCTTCGCTCTCTGCTGTTCCATCCCAGTGGGCAATCACAAATCCCTTCTCGACAGCACCCTTGAACTCCTCATAACTTTGTACTTCACAGGTGTTGTCTTTGCGAAACTGCAGTGCCTTGTCGAACATGCTTTGCTGGATATCGTTCAGGATCTCGCTGATATGTATCGCCAGAGTGTCATCCACCGCCACTTCAGTTTTCTCAAGCGTGTCGCGGCGTGCGGCAATGCAGATATTGTTCTGGATATCTCGTGGTCCGATTTCGATTCGGATCGGAATGCCCTGAAGTTCATATTCTGCAAACTTCCAGCCGGGAGAGTTCTGTTCGCTGCTGTCAACAAAGGCTGTGATGCTGTTTTTGTTCAGTGTTTCGGCAATGGCGTTGGCCTTTGCAATGACTGCCGCTTTGTCGCCTTTAAGAATAGGGATGATCACCACCTGGCGAGTGGCAAGTTTCGGGGGGAGAACCAGACCGCGATCGTCCGAGTGAGCCATGATGAGTGCGCCAATCAGTCTGGTCGAGACCCCCCAGCTTGTAGCCCAGACGTACTCCAGGGTGCTCTCCTTTGTCTGGAACTGGCAGTCGAACGCCTTGGCAAAATTCTGGCCGAGGTTGTGGGAGGTGCCAGCCTGGAGCGCTTTGGTATCCTGCATCATAGCTTCTATGCAGTACGTCTCCACGGCTCCCGCAAATTTTTCGCTGTCGCTCTTTTTGCCCATAATAACCGGCATTGCCATATACTCTTCAGCAAAAGTCTTGTAGACATTGATCATGCGAAGCACCTCCTCTTGCGACTCTTCGGGGGTTTCATGGGCCGTATGACCCTCCTGCCAGAGAAATTCCGTGGTTCTCAAAAAGAGGCGGGTTCTCATCTCCCAGCGTACTACATTGGCCCACTGGTTGATCAGTATGGGAAGGTCGCGATAGGAGTGGATCCACTTTTTATAGGATGACCAAATAATGGTCTCCGATGTCGGACGGACATAGAGCTTTTCGGTAAGCTCCTGCCCTCCGCCGTGGGTGACCACAGCGCACTCCGGTGCAAACCCTTCGATATGCTGAGCCTCTTTTGCAATAAAACTTTCGGGAATAAAGAGGGGAAAGTAGGCGTTGACGTGCCCTGTCTCTTTGAACATCCGGTCAAGGGCGGCCTGCATTTTTTCCCAGATCGCATAGCCGTTTGGACGTATGACCATACACCCCTTGACATCAGCGTAATCAGCCAGTTTTGCCGAGCGCACAAGGTCAATGTACCATTGGGAGTAGTCCTCGCTTCGTGAAGTTATCTTGTCTGCCACGTTACTTGTAAATAATGTTATCAAAAAAGATTATGACCAATAATATACAACCTCTCATTCAAACTTTTTCATCTTCTCCATAAGGTTTTTCAGATGCTCCTTTTGCCGGGTTCCCAGAGGTTTCTGGTTGTTTGTCATTTTCTGGTAGCCTGCTGGCACAGAGAAGAGCGATGGCAGAACGCTTTTCTCTGAAATGCGGGTAAGTTCCATGAGGGATGGGCCGTTATCATTATGCTGCACAATTTTGACGGGGAAACCCTCGATACCGGCAGCGCTCATGGTTTTAGAAAGTTGAGTGTTGGAGAGACGGGGATTCTGAGTCTGTAAAATTCTGAAAGTCGAGAAATTGCCAAGGTCGCTGGTTACCCAGAGTTCAAGTTTTTCTGTGGTGCTGCTCAGGATGATGTGCTCGCAGTTGTAGCCTTTAATGGTTTCTCTGCCAGCCCGGGAAAGTTTGTAATTGCTGTCAAAATCGAGGAGGAGGGCATTTTCGGCAGCGGTTCGAAGATTAATAATGGTGTAATTTCTTGCCTGGTGGTTGATGATGTATGCGATATCTGGCTCGGTTGCTTTCGTGATGACGGTTGTTTTGAGCGGGTCAGGTATCTTGTTCATCTGCATCACCATATCCATTCGCTGTTTTTTCTCTCCAAAGAGATAGGTCACGGTTGCGCTTCCGTTTGGCATGGTCATCACCATATCCATTGAGCCCAAAAATGTTGATGCTGCCGACACATTGTTGCAGCCGATGGCAGCGGTGAGCAGCAGGAGGAGCGCGAGCAGAAGTTTGTTCATGGTCTTGGTACAGGTTGTCTTGTTCTCAGTTCAGATCGGTATTCCCGGGAGCCTTTGCTCTGGAATGTACGCTTTGCAAAGTTACTTGATCATGATCTTTTTAAAAAGGTTCATCGGGTGTTATATTTGCTCTCCCCGGGGCTCAATCGGAGCGTAAAGATGACGGCATGTAAATTGCTTGTAATAATCAGAGAGGAATGGAAGAGCTGAAGGAGTGGCATGTTGTTGATCTGCTGAAGACAACGGCTGATTTTTTTGTGGCAAAACATGTTGATGAACCTCGAATCAGCTCGGAACTTCTTTTGGGGCATGTTCTCTCCCAGAGCAGGCTCCAGCTCTATCTGAACCATGATCGCCCGATTTCACGAGAGGAGCTTGATCGTTTCAGAACTTTTTGTCGTGAACGACTTGATGGACGGCCTGTGCAGTACATAACAGGGGAGCAGTACTTTTACGGCTTGCCGTTTACGGTGGACGAGCGGGTTCTGATTCCTCGTCCGGAAACCGAATTGCTTGTGGAACATGCCCTTGAGTTTCTCGGTACAAGGGTTTTGGCGGGAAAGGTGGAGGGAACAGTGCTTGATATCGGTACAGGAAGTGGCTGCATTGCTGTGACGATGGCAAAACTTTCTCCTGCGCTTCGAGTTGTTGCTGTTGATTGTTCACCCGATGCACTCGTGGTTGCCCGCTTGAACGCAGAAAGGCATGGTGTCGCTTCGCAGATAGCGTTCATTCAGGCGGATCTTTTCGAGCCGTACTTTGCGGCGAAATTGCCCGCTGCTTCTTATGAGCTTATTGTTTCCAATCCTCCCTATATCCCTCGTCAAGAATGGGAGGGGCTTCAGCGGGAGGTAAGGCGGTTTGAGCCGGAGTTGGCGTTGACGACGCTTCAGGGGTTAGAGTGTTACAGGGCAATTGCTGCACTGGCGCCTTCACTGCTGGATTTCGGGGGAAAACTTCTGTTTGAACTCCATGCTGAGAGGGGAGGAGCGGTCTCGGAAATTATGACAGCTCATGGCTTTATGGGAATAACCGTCTCAAAGGATTATTCTGCGCTTGACAGGATTATATCGGGTGTTATTTGCTGAAATGTGTCTGCTGTTTTTCTTGCGAAAACAGTATTATAAAGCTTTATTGTTTGTATCGTTTCAAAGGGTGTAAAAACGATTGATTTTCTTACATTCACCTCTGCGGATAACTGTTATTGAATGAGATGGTATGGTGATGGAGTCTCGGGAACTCAACATAAGAGAGCGTCAGGTACTGGGTATCATTATCCAGGTCTATGTTGTGACCGCAGCCCCGGTTGGCTCAAGGTATATTACCCAACATTATAATCTTGGCTTTTCTGATGCTACGATACGCAATGTGATGGCGGAACTTGAGGATCAGGGCTATATCAGTCAGCCGCATACATCGGCGGGGAGGATTCCGACTGATAAGGGCTATCGATATTATGTTGATCTGATTATGACCTTTCAGAGACTTGATGAGTTTGAAAAGAAGAGGATAGAGGAAAATGTTGGCCAGATCAGTATCGAACGCAAGGGTACATCCTCGGACGTTCTGCTTTCGGCGGTAAAAGTTCTTGGTACCATTTCTCGCCAACTGAGTGTTGTTTTGTCACCGACACTTTCAAATGCTCTTTTTGAAAAACTGGATCTGGTACTTCTCAGTTCAACACGGATGATGGTTATTCTCTCCATCCAGTCGTTGTTTGTCAAGACCATTGTTATGGAGGTTGATCTTGATGTTTCCCGGCAGATGGCTAATGATGTTGTTGATGTGCTGAACCAGCGGCTTTCGGGGTTGACTCTTGCTGAAATTCGGCGTTCAATCAAAAGACGTCTTTCAGATTGTGCTTGTGACAGCGCACTTAAGAATCTTATAGTAGGTTCTGCCAGCACTCTTTTTGACGAAACACCGATTTTTGAACGATTGTACATTTCCGGTACTGAATATATTGTTGATCAGCCAGAGTTTAAGCAGCCCGACAAGGTGAGGGATCTGATCACTATGATCGAGGACAAGTTCAGCGTTGCCAAGCTTGTTGAGAATAATGTTCCTTCCCGAATGGATATCACCATCAGTATTGGCAAGGAGAACTGTGGAGTTTATGCGGAGGATCTGACGATTGTCTCTGCTCCCTATTATGTCGGTAACATGGTTGGAAAAGTTGGAATTCTTGGGCCGAAAAGAATGGATTATGAGTATGCCGTTCGTGTTCTGAACTATATGGCAGACAGCCTCTCTTCGACTTTTTCGGGCGTTAACTAATAAAGTAATGAATCTATGACTGAAAATGTGACGGATAAATCAGAGAACAATACTATGAATGAGTATGAGGCGGAGAGGCCGGATATGGGTGATCTTCTTGATATGACCGCTCTGGACGCAGAGTGGTCTCAGGGCGACTTCTCATTGGAAAGGGATACCTCTTCAGCCAGAATTGCCGAGCTCGAAGCCGAACTGAAGCAGCAGAAAGAGGAGGTCAACAAGTATCGTGATGAGGTGCTGCGCAGGGCCGCAGATTTTGAGAATTTCCGCAGGCAGAAAGAGCGTGAGGCACTGATCTCCTCGTCCCGGGTGCTTGAAAATATTATTCGTGAGCTGTTGCCGGTTATTGATGATATCAAAAGGCTTCTGCAGCACGTACCGCTGGGTTCAGAAATATCTGGTGAAGCACGGCCATACATTGAGGGTGTTGAACTGGTGAAGAAAAATCTGGAAAAATGGTTTGCTGAGAAGGGAGTTACTGCTATAGAATCGATAGGCACAACGCTTGATGTGAACTTTCATGAAGCAATATCGCAGGTTGATGATGTTGACTCTGCATCGGACACTATCATAGAGGAGTATCAGACTGGCTACCTGCTTGGTGAAAAGGTGATCAGGCATGCAAAGGTGATTGTTGCCAGATAACGTCGAGTATTTTTTATTATTAGAACGATATTCCAAATATGAAGAAAGAGTACTATGGGGTTCTTGGTGTGAGCCGGTCGGCACCCAAGGATGAGATTAAAAAGGCATACAGGAAGCTGGCGTTACAGTTTCATCCTGATAAAAATCCGGATAACAAGGAAGCAGAGGAGCACTTCAAGGAGGTGAATGAAGCTTATGAGGTGTTAAGCAATGACGACAAACGTCGTCGCTACGATCAGTTTGGTCATGCAGGTGTTGGCTCTTCAGCGGCTTCAGGTGGTGGACAGCAGGCTGGTGGTGCGGATATCAATGATATTTTCAGCGCATTCAGTGACATGTTTACCGGCAACAGAAGGGGAGCTGGATCTCCTTTCGGATTTGAAGATGCTTTTGGTGGTGGTGCAAGACGAGGTCGTGCTTCTGTTGGAATTCCTGGAACCGATCTGAAAATCCGTCTCAAGCTGACTCTTGAGGAGATTGCCAAGGGTGTTGAGAAGACCCTGAAGATCAAAAAGCAGGTAACCTGTACGGTTTGTAATGGTTCTGGCTCAAAAACGGGGGCAACGGAGAGTTGCCAGACTTGTCATGGAAGCGGAGAGGTTCGGCAGGTCTCAAAAACGATGTTTGGCCAGTTCGTTAATGTTGCCGCCTGTCCAACGTGTGGCGGAGAGGGGAGGACGATCAAGGAGCGTTGTACAGCCTGTTACGGCGAAGGGATCAAGCTTGGCGAGGTGACGGTCAAGGTAACCGTTCCTTCAGGTGTTGAGGATGGAAATTATCTCACGATGCGCTCTCAAGGAAATACTGGTCCGAGAGGCGGCGCTGCCGGGGATCTGATTGTTGTGCTTGAGGAGATCCCGCATGAGCTTTTTTCGCGGAATGGTCACGATGTGGTCTATGCGCTTGCGGTCAGTTTTGCTGATCTGGTACTCGGCACAAAAGTTGATGTTCCAACGCTGGAAGGTGCGGTCAAGCTCACGATACCGCCATCAACGCAACCGGAGACCATGCTTCGGATACCCGGTCTTGGAATAGGACATCTGAAAGGGTCAGGCAAAGGCGACCAGTATGTCAAGGTCAATGTTTATGTTCCGAAAGAGATTTCTTACCACGACAAGGAGCTGCTAAAAGATATCAAAAAATCTCAGGGGCTTTCACCGACGGCCCATAACGACAAGGAGGCGAAGGGCTTTTTTGAAAAGGCGCGGGGTATTTTCAGTTGACTTTTGCAAAAACGCCATTAAGCACAAGAGGGCCGGGTTATTTCCGGCCCTCTTGTGTATCAGGGAGTACCGGGGTTAATCTACCAGGCCAGCAAGCATCTCTGCCAGATCACATTCATCGCCAATACAGTGTGTTCCTTCGACGGTTTGCGCTATAACGTTGACGATGTTTCGGACAACATCTTTGTTAAATGCGGTCGGCATAAGGTGGTCGTGGGTAGGCTCAACAGAGTGGGCAATGGAGGCGGCCACAGCCATTTTGATCTCCGCAGTAACTTTAGTGATGCCCGTTGTAAAGAGTCCCCTGAACAAACCGGGGAAGACGAGGGCGTTATTCACCTGATTTGGCATATCTGAGCGTCCTGTCCCCACAATACTTGCTCCAGCTTTATACGCAAGATCGGGCATGATTTCAGGGGTAGGGTTCGCCATGGCAAAGATGAAAGGAGCGCTGTTCATCCCCTCAATCATCTCAGTTGTTACAATGTTGCCCACAGAGACACCGACAAAGACATCAGCGCCGACCAAACTGCTTTGAAGATTACCCTTCTGTTTGGCTCTGTTACTCAGTTCAGCGATCTTCTGTTTCATGGGATTCATCCCCGGGCGCCCCTCATAAATTGCCCCCTGCGTATCAACCAGTACCACCTCTTTTACCCTTGCATAAATAAGAAGTCTGGCAATGGCGATCCCTGCTGCGCCAGCTCCATTGATCACGACGGACAACTCGTTCAGATCACGCCCTGTAACCCGACAAGCATTGATGATGGCGGCCAGGGTGACGATGGCCGTTCCATCCTGATCATCATGGAAAACCGGAATAGAGAGCTCCTGCTCGAGACGCTCAAAAATTTCAAAACATCTTGGAGCTGAAATATCTTCAAGGTTTATTCCTGCAAAACTTGGTTCAATCATCTTGCAGAATTTGACGATATCTTCTACATCGGTAGAGTTAATGCAGAGAGGGATGGCATCGATACCTGCAAACTCCTTGAAAATTATTGACTTACCCTCCATCACCGGCATTGCCGCTTCCGGGCCAAGGTCTCCGAGGCCAAGAATAGCTGTTCCGTCAGAGACAATTGCAACCTGGTTTGCCCGGTTGGTCAAGGTGTAGGATTTCTCTTTGTCAAGGCCTATTTCAAGGCAGACAGCGGCAACTCCGGGAGTGTAAGCCAGTGACAACTCATGCTTTGTTGATAAATCTACTTTTGATTTTATTTCAATTTTTCCACGTGTTCTGAGATGGAGTTCTATTGATTTATTTGAATAATCCATGGGGTAAACGCTGATGCCCTGTTCATTGTATCGATCGTTATCGTATAAAATTAGCTTGTCGCTCTGCTCTACATTATCGGTGAACTGTTGGTTCATTCCGCAGTGATACTCCAGAAGGACAAGGTGACTGAAAAACCATCCAATATACTCTTTTTTAGCTCTTAAGCTTCAAAAAGCAAATAATTTATGGCTTCTCATCGTGTAGAACGATTCAGGAACTCCCCTCTTTTCTGTAAAAGAAAAACTCTGGAGCACTTGCAGCCATCTGGAAAGAGAGACTGTTTTTGTGTCGTTTGAGAAGAGTTTTCCAGAAACGATTTATAGTTTGGTCACCAGCGAAGTGGCCCTGTGAGAGATGGTATTCTTTCAATTATTTTTCATAAGCCAGCTTCAGCTCATCAACATATTGAGCAATAACAGACTGGTCTGAAAGCTCACCAGGAGCAAAGATTCTTTCGGCAATAATATTACTGCCGATGAGGTTCAGTTTCAGTTGTGGCAGGTAGAGTATATTGGCCATTAGTTCGGGACTCCCACAGGTGAGGAAGAGCGCAATCTTTTTATGCTGAAGGCAGCTTTTCAGGTTGCTTTGCAGCAAAGCACCAAGAAGCTCAGATGAAACCATAAGATAGTAAATCGGTGCTCCAAGGATGACGACATCAAAATTTTTGACAAAACTGTAGTCTCCATTGCTTTTGCATTTTGCCTTTTCAACAGAGGCACCTGATTCAGCAAGTTTCAGACCGATAGAATCAATAAGTTTTTCGGTTGCTCCTCCTGACGTTTTACTGTCGAACAGGATAACAACTCTCATGGATGTTGGTGCATTTTTTGTCATAAAAGTACAGGGTTGGTTGTAAGGAGTCTGAGGAGTGACAGATCCTGTAAAGATAGAAAAAAAGGCGCCCTGTCAGAGCGCCTTTTTTTCAACCGGGTTCAAAAAATGTTTTTTTAAACAAACTTTGAATAAATGTCAAGAAGATCGGTCACTCGGGTTGAGTAGCCAAGTTCGTTGTCGTACCAGCCAACAACCTTGACCATCTTTCCGGCGCTCATGGTCAGGAGCGAATCAAAGATGCAGGAGTGTGCGTTACCAACGATGTCCTGTGAAACGATTGGATCTTCACAGTATTCGAGGAATCCTTTCATCGTACCATCGGCAGCAGCTTTGACTGCGGCATTGATCTCTGCCTTTGTTGCAGGTTTGGTGAGAATTGCTGTCAAGTCAGTGACGGAGCCGTCTGGCACTGGAACTCTCATGGCAAAACCGTCGAGGCGTCCTGCAAGTTCAGGGATAACCTCACCGATAGCTTTTGCTGCGCCGGTGCTTGTCGGGATGATGGACAATGCTGCCGAGCGAGCACGGCGGAGATCGGAGTGAGGAAGATCAAGGATGTTCTGGTCGTTGGTGTAGGCGTGAACAGTGGTCATGAAGCCCTGTTCAATACCGAAGCTGTCTTGCAGCACTTTTACCATGGGAGCAAGGCAGTTTGTGGTGCAGCTTGCATTGGAAACAATCTCCTCTTTTCCGGTGATGCTGTCACCATTGACACCAAGCACGATGGTTGCGTCAATTTTATCTTTTGCCGGAGCTGAGATGATCACTTTTTTTGCACCTGCCGCGAGATGCTTCGATGCGCCTTCACGGGAGGTGAAGATACCGGTTGACTCAACAACCAGATCACATCCAAGTTCTTTCCAGGGAAGAGCTGCCGGGTCACGCTGTGCAATAATGGTGATAACTTTGCCGTTGACAACAAGGTTGTTGCCATCGACACTCACATCACCGTTGAATTTTTTGTGGGTAGAGTCGTACTTGAGAAGGTGAGCGAGGGTCTTGGGGTCACATAAATCGTTGATTGCAACAATTTCGTAGTTCGGGTTATTCAGTGCCTGGCGAAAAACCAGACGTCCAATGCGGCCAAATCCATTAATGCCGACTTTTACTTTTGCCATAATGTCGTTCCGGTGTTGAATTAAGTTAGTGTTGATGTCATGGTCATGAAAAACTGACTGAGATTATTTTGGAATTCCTCAAAATACCAATTAAGATTATAATATGAAACTTGAATTCTTCAGGGATGGCATTAATAGTGCGTGTGGTCATTTGAACTTTTTTATTAATGCGCAAGAATCGCGGTGAATAAGCCTGTGTGTATCGCGTCAAACCTGTTCGCCGAGTAGCGCGCAACCCGTACCGAGGTGCCCTCAGTCACCCCAAACTCTGCACAAGCAAACTTTTTAACCCGCTGAAGCTCCCATTGCTGAGCAGAGCAACGACATCCCCCTCTTTCAGTTGCGATTGAAGATATTGGACAATATCACCAGGGTAGTATGCCGGATTTTCTCCGGAAAGAAAAACTGTTTTTCCCTGTTCTTGAAGTTCATGTTTCAGTTGAACGACATCAAGAGTCTTGTCAGGAGCATAGCGTTCAGGTCGATGGAGCTTGCCCATCACCACGATAGCGGCTGCGCCAAAGCAGGCTGAAAGTTCATGCTGAAAAATATTCCGGGTTGTGGTGTTGGAGCGAGGTTCAAAACAGGCAATAATCCGACGGTTGGTATAGAGCTGCCGCAATGCATCCAGTGTGACCTTGATTGCTGTTGGATGATGAGCAAAGTCCTCAAGAAGCGTGATATTTCGTGGGTAGGTACCGATAATCTCCATACGTCGCTTCGGGCGTTTGAAGAGGGGCATGGCGTTTGCTATGGCTTCAGGCGAGAGTCCGCTCCTGATTGCAGCGGCAGTTGCTGCAAGTGTATTCATGATGTTATAGTTCCCGAAGAGTGGAACCCTGATGGTGGTTATACACTTTCCATTGGCGATCAGGTCGAAGGTTGAGCCTTCACTGTCAGTTCTGATCGTGGCGGCACTCCATTCTGCGTCATTGTTCAGTCCGAAGTGCTCAACCTTGCAGAAGGCGCGTGAGGCAATCTCAACGGCCACGGGATCATCCCCGTTCACAAGCAGAAGGCCGTTGCGCGGGATAAGGTTGACAAAAAGCCGGAAACTGCGCTTGATATCCTCAAGGGATTCAAAAATATCGGCATGGTCAAACTCAATATTGTTGATAATGGCTATGTCGGGACGGTAGAGCAGAAACTTGCTGCGCTTGTCAAAAAAGGCGGTATCGTACTCATCGCCCTCAGTTACAAAAAAGCCATTCTTATCTCTTCCTGATGGACGGCAGCCAAACGAAAAATTTTCGGGGATTCCACCAACAAGAAATCCTGGTTGGAGACCACCATGTTCCAGCAGCCAGGCAAGCAGTGAAGTTGTTGTGGTTTTGCCATGGGTGCCTGCCACAACAAGAGAGGTATTTCGGGCGATCAGATGGTGGCGTACAAGCTCCGGCATTGAGAGCAACTCAAGGTGATGGTCGAGCGCGTACTCCAGCTCCGGATTTCCTCGACTTATGGCGTTGCCGACCACAATAAAGTGATGAGCGCTCCCTTGCAGGTTTTTTTCAGAAAAACCGTTGAAATAGCTGATGTTATGCTCCTCAAGTGAGCTGCTCATCGGCGGGTAGAGTTGTACATCCGAACCGGTGATGGTATGGCCAGCGTGAGAAAGTGCTATGGCAACGGATGCCATGGCACTACCTCCGATACCGATAAAGTAAAAAGAGCTCATGGGTGAAGAGTCTTTGCGGATTGTTGTTCCTTCAATATCAGCCCTTATAGTACAATAAAAAAAGAGCTGGAGCAAAGATGCTGCCTCTCCTGGCAAACGGCGTTTTTGATGATTCACAGCCTCCAATATCAGAAGAATCAGCATGAGTGTGTTAAAAGAATGAAATGAATCTGTATTTTCATCTTCAGTTTTCATGGATTTTAAATGAAAGATTTATCATGCAATTTATTGACCTGCTGACCCAGAAAGATCGAATACGTGAGGCTCTTCTCAAACGAATAGAGCGGATTCTTGACAGTGGCCAATTTATTATGGGTCCGGAGGTGATCGAGCTTGAATCACGTCTTGCAGCCTATGTTGGTACACGCCACTGCGTCTCCTGCTCTTCAGGGACAGATGCACTTCTTATGCCTCTGATGGCAAAGGGTATCGGGCCGGGGGATGCTGTTCTGACAACTCCGTTTACCTTTGTTGCCACCGCCGAAGTGATCAGCCTTGCCGGAGCGACACCGGTTTTTGTGGATGTCTCTCCTGATACTTTTAACATGAATCCGGATCTTGTTGGTCAAGCGGTTGATCAGGCGGTTCAGAAAGGGTTGAAGCCGAAGGCTCTTGTTCCTGTTGATCTGTTTGGGCTTCCTGCGGAGTATGACCGCCTTGATGCAGTTGCTGACGATTACAGACTCTGGATTCTTGAGGATGCGGCGCAGAGTTTTGGTGGCAGTTTTGGGGGACGCAGGGCGGGAAGTTTTGGACTTGTAGGTGCTACCTCGTTTTTTCCGGCAAAACCCCTTGGGGGATATGGGGACGGGGGGGCGATTTTTACCAATGATGATGAGCTTGATGCACTGCTGAGATCAATACGCGTGCATGGCAGTGGTGTCGATAAATACAGCAATGATCGTATTGGTATTAATGGTCGTCTTGACTCTTTCCAGGCGGCAGTGCTGCTCGAAAAGCTTACTATATTTGATGAGGAGCTCGATACACGCCAGCGTCTTGCTGATGCCTACAGCCAACGGCTTGAAAACAGGCTTGTCGTTCCCCGGATTCCTGATGGGTATCGTTCAGCCTGGGCGCAGTACTCCGTGCTTGCCGCTTCCGCGCAAGAGCGTGATCAGCTCATGCAGGCTCTGCAGCAAGCGGGTATTCCCTCAATGATCTACTATAAAATTCCCCTTCATCTTCAGAAAGCCTATGACAACCTTGGGTACAGCGTTGGTGATTTCCCTGTTTCGGAAGATCTGAGCGGACGGATTTTTGCGCTGCCCATGCACCCGTACCTCAAAGAGGAGGAGATTGAGCAGATCTGTACCGTGATTCTCGGGTAGAAAGTTTTGCTCCCATGACAAGAGTGGTTGTTTGTGAGTGCTCTTGTCATGATTTGACAGCAACTTACAAGAACTCAATAGTCTTCCTTTTGCGCATTCTATTTATACATCAGAATTTTCCGGGTCAGTTCAAGTTTCTTGCCCCGGCATTGGCCGCTGACCCTCGGAATACCGTGCTGGCAATGACCATGAAGCAGCTTCATGGTCGCGAGTGGCAAGGCGTAACGCTCTGCTCGTATTCAGCCAAACGCAGTTCAACAAAGGATGTGCATCCCTGGGTAAGTGATTTCGAAACAAAAACCATTCGTGGGGAGGCTTGTTTTCATGCGGCACTGCGATTAAAAGCAGGGGGCTTTACTCCAGATGTGATTCTTGCCCATCCTGGCTGGGGTGAAAGTATGTTTGTGAAAGATGTTTGGCCGTTGGCTAGACTTGGTATCTACTGTGAGTTTTACTACCATGGTAGCGGAGCTGATGTTGGCTTTGATCCAGAGTTTCCCCAGAAAAATGAGGGCGAGGCGTGTCGGTTGCATCTCAAGAATCTCAATAATCTGCTTCATTTTCAGGCTGCTGATGCAGGTATTTCTCCAACTGAGTGGCAGGCAAGTACTTTCCCTGAGCCGTTTCGATCCCGGATTACCGTGGCACATGACGGTATTGATACAGGTGTTGTTGCTCCTAATCCGGCTATAAGTATGGTGATGAATGGCAACGTAAGGCTGACAAAGCAGGACGAGGTGATAACCTTTGTCAACCGTAACCTTGAGCCCTACAGGGGGTACCATATTTTTATGCGTGCTCTTCCAGAACTTTTGCGGCGCAGACCAGGGGCAAGGGTGTTGATTGTGGGTGGGGATAGTGTGAGCTATGGCGCAAGGCCGGCAGAGGGAGGTAGCTGGAAGAAGATTTTTATCGCAGAGGTGCGACCCACTATCAGTGATGCTGATTGGAGCAGGGTGCATTTTCTTGGTAACCTTCCCTATCAGCAGTTCATTCAACTGCTTCAGCTTTCAATGGTCCATGTCTACCTCACCTACCCGTTTGTTCTTTCATGGAGTCTCCTTGAGGCGATGAGCGCTGGATGTGCAATTGTTGCAAGTGATACCAAGCCTTTGCATGAAGCGATCATCGATGGTGAAACTGGTCGGCTGGTGAATTTTTTTGATAGTGAAGCCATTGTTCATGAGGTGTGTTCGCTTCTTGATGATCCAGCGGCAAGAGCCAAACTGGGGGCAAGTGCCCGAAGCTTTGCGCAGAGCCATTATGATCTTGAAGCTGTCTGTCTGCCTCAACAAATTCAATGGGTTAAGGAGCTGGCTATGAGAATGTTTGTTTTTTAAGGATTATCAGCGGGTTATTATGAATAATGATGGATAAGTGTTAAATTATGGTACTTTTTTATTGTTAATAGCTTTTACAGCAATAATTTTGTTTTATTTCCATATAATTTTGATTATTTGTGAAAGGAGTTAAAGTAAAATCCCCGTTGCGCGATGCTCTTGGCTCGCTCTTTCCATCTCTCTTGCATACATTTTACTTCAGCCTTGTAGTAAACATTCTTGTGCTTGCCCCAAGTGCCTATATGATGGAGGTGTACGATCGAGTGGTGAACAGCCGCAGTCATCAAACCCTTTTGATGCTTACTTTTCTGGTCGTCGGTGCCTATATGCTGCTTGAGGGGCTTGAGTGGGTGCGTCGTGAGGTGATGAACGACGCTGGTATGGCACTTGACAAACGTCTTCGGGAGCATGTCTTCGCTGCTGTTTTTTTGGCACGGCTTCAGAACATTCCTGCTGCTGGCGCTCAGGCTTTGCGTGATCTCAAAATCATTCGCGAGTTTCTTCCCTCTCCAGCCCTGCTTGCATTTATTGATACCCCTCTTGCTTTGCTCGTTCTGATACTGTTATTTCTTATGGCACCATCACTTGGATGGTTTGCCGTTGCCGGTGCCCTGGTGCAGTTTGGTATTGGTTTTTTTAACGAACGCCGAATTCGCGAACCTCTTCTGGTGGCGCACAGGAGTTCCATCGGAGCCCAGACTTACGCTGATGGGGTAATTCGGAATGCCCAGGTGATTGAGTCGATGGGAATGCTTGGTCATATTCATAAACGCTGGATGGCTCTTCAGCAGGAGTTTTTAATGCGGCAGGCTGAGGCATCAGATCATGCAGGTACCAATGCAGCACTCTCCAAACTTGTTCAGAGTCTCTTGAGTTCACTTTTGCTTGGCATGGGTTGCTGGCTGACATTGAAAGGCGAGATACATGGTTCGGGCATGATTGTTGCGTCTATTCTTGGGGGAAGGGTGTTGGCACCTCTTGTACAGATTATAGGAAGCTGGAGGCAGGTTGAAACGGTTCTTGAGTCTTACGGTCGTCTTGAAGGTATGTTGCGTGAACTTCCAATGGCTCAAAAGGGGATGGCACTCCCTCCCCCCACAGGGCAGCTTTCTGTTGAAGCGGTTTTTGCCGGAGCACCGAGAAGTCCGGTACAGATTTTGAAAGGGATAAATTTCAGGGTGGCTCCTGGCGGTTCACTGGCAATTGTCGGTCCGTCGGCATCCGGCAAAACGACACTGGCAAGATTGCTGGTAGGGATATGGCCAGCAATGCAGGGCAAGGTACGACTCGATGGTAATGATATCTTCCAGTGGGACAAGGAGGAGGTAGGTCGTTATATTGGCTATTTACCGCAGAATGTGGAGTTGTTTGAGGGAACGCTTGCAGAGAATGTGGCGCGTTTCGGAGAGCCTGAACCTGAAAAAGTAAAAGCGGCTTGTTTGATGGTGGGGCTTGACTCTCTTCTTCAAAAGCTTCCGAAAGGGTACGAAACCCAGATTGGTGACGATGGCTCTTTTCTTTCGGGTGGTGAGCGTCAAAGGGTTGCGCTTGCCCGGGCAGTGTATGACATGCCGAAATTTGTGGTGCTTGATGAGCCCAATGCGAGTCTTGATGATGCGGGTGATGCTGCATTGCTGAGTGCTCTTATGAAGTTGAGGGCCAATGGTTCGACGGTGATCGTGATAACACATCGACTGAACATTCTGGGAGCAATAGAGCACATGCTTGTATTGGTTGATGGTCAGGTCCAGCGTTTTGGTACCTGCAAGGAGGTCATGGAGGCTCTTCAGTCGCCACCACCCGGCCAGCAGCCACCAAACCAGAAGCCCCAGGGTTAATATCTTATCAGTTACAGATCCATGAAACCAGAATTTTTTGATCGTAGTGTGCTTTCCCGCCAAATTTGGGAGTTCCGGAAAGAGTTTTTCTGGGTTGGCATTTTCAGCTTGATTGCTAATGTGCTGATGTTGACACCGACGATCTATATGTTACAGCTTTATGGCCGTGTTATGAAAAGTGGCAGTGAGTTGACCCTTCTCATGGTCACTTTTTTTCTGATCTTCTTTTTTGCCATCATGGCGTTTGCTGAGTGGCTCCGCTCACGCATTATGGTTCGGTCGGGGGTTCGTCTTGATGAGGCTCTGAACTCACTGGTTTTCAAGGCCAGTTTTGAGGCATATCTGAATCAGACGCGAAACAATGTTACCGAGGCGTTTACGGATTTAACCAATATCCGTCAGTTTTTAACGGCAAATGGCATTATTGCATTTTTTGATACACCCTGGACACCGGTGTATATTGCGGTCATCTTTTTGCTTAGTCCATTTCTCGGTTTTCTCTCTATTTTATTTGCTGTGGTGCAGCTTGGCGTGACCTGGCAGACCCATCGACTCTCTGTTAGGGAAATTGAGAGTGCTGCCGAGTCAGGGAACGACAGTTATCGTTATGTGCATAACAAGCTCCGCAATATTGAACCGATACATGCGATGGGGATGACAGGAAATCTTCAGAGGCAGTGGTCTTTGCTGCATGAGACCTCTCTTTCCAGAGCAGAATCCTCGCTTGAACGCCAGCACCGCCAGCAGGCTTTTGCAAAGTTTGTGCGTTACAGTATGCAGTCTTTTACATTAGGGGCCGGTGCACTGATGGTTATTGAGGGAAAGATGGGGGTAGGCTCCATGATTGCTGCAAACGTTTTGATGTCGAAAGCCCTTCAGCCTCTTGATCTTATCGTAGCGACCTGGAAGCCCTTTGTACAGGCTCGCACCGCATTTAATCGACTTGAGAAACTTCTTGAGGATTTTCCGGAAAGGGCTCCAGGCGCAAAGCATCAGGATCCTTTTGGAGAGATACGGCTTGAGGCTCTTACCGCAACTGCTGAAGGACGAAAGAGTCCCATTCTTGATAATATTTCAATGATGTTTCCTGCTGGCAAGGTTACTGTTGTACTTGGTCCGTCAGGATCAGGGAAATCGACACTTGCCCGTTGTCTTGTAGGAGTTTGGCCGCAACGGAAGGGACGAGTTCTTATTGATGGAGAAGCTGTAGAGAGTTGGGACAGGGTGGAGCTTGGGCCGCATCTTGGTTATCTTCCGCAGGATGTGGAGTTATTTGACGGTTCTATTGCTGAAAATATATCACGCTTTGCTGAGATTGACCCGCTGAAGGTTATTGAAGCAGCAAAAAGTACGGGTATTCATGAGTTGATTTTGCGTTTTCCTAAAGGTTATGATACTCCTATAGGTGAGGCTGGTGGAGTGCTTTCGGGAGGACAGCGTCAGCGTCTTGGGCTTGCCAGAGCCCTGTATGGCAAACCGGCGATTGTTATTCTTGATGAGCCAAATGCAAATCTTGACGATGTAGGGGAGCGTTCTCTGCTTGACGCGGTTAAAAATTTAAGGGCTTCAGGGAAGACGGTTATTCTTGTAACACACCGACCAAGTGTTCTTGCGGTAGCGGATCTTTTAGTTGTAATGAGTGAAGGCAAGATTGTTAAATGTGGGCCTCGCGATGAGGTTTTGGCAGCAATGCGTGCTGAGAGTGTTCAGCCTGCATAAAATGTGGTCGGAAGAATGATTTTTTTTATTAAAACGATTATACAGAGTGATGAATATCAGTGATGTTGTTGCTACGTTGATGAAGCTTCTTCCAGCCAAAAGGGTAAACGGTGGGAAGGGTGAAGAGTATCGTGATACCCACAGCCCTGTTCGACTTGGTATATGGATTTTGCTTGTGGGATTTGGTGCTTTTCTTCTGTGGGCGGCTATTGCCCCACTTGACGAAGGGGTTCCGTGTCCGGGTTTGGTGAGCATTGCTACGAAACGGAAGGTTGTTGAGAATCTCAGAGGTGGAAGGATTGATAAAGTTCATGTCAATGAAGGGCAGTTTGTCAAGGCGGGTGATATTTTGATCACTCTCGATAATCAGACTGCCAAGGCTCGATATGACGAGATTCATCAGCACTACATAGGGATGCGTGCAACTGCCGATCGTCTTCAGGCCGAGATGCTTGGCGCTTCATCAATTTCGTTTCACCCTGATCTTCTGCTGGAGCCTCAGAGGGAGTTGGCAGGGAGGAATATGAAGAATCAGACAGAACTGTTTTTGTCGAGACGGAAAATGCTGAAAATTCTTGCGGATCAACTGGCTGGTATATCGTCTTTGGTCAAAGATGGATATGCACCAATGAGCCAGAAGCATGAGCTGGAGTTGAAGATCGCCGAGTTTAAAAGCAATACAGCCTCTCAACTTGCGCAGGTACAGCTTGAAGTTGAGGCTGATGCTGAAAAGACCAGAGCGCTTGCTGCGGAGCTTGCAGATACAGAGGTTCGCTCACCAGCATCAGGACAGGTGGTGAGTTTACAGGTGCAAACCGTTGGAGCGGTTGTTCAGCCGGGCCAGAAGATGATGGATATTGTTCCGCTTAACGAAGGGCTTCTTATTGATGCCAAGGTGGCACCGCATCTTATCGATAGCGTTAGAAAAGGATTGCCGGTTGATGTGAGTTTCTCTTCATTTGCTCACTCTCCTCAGCTTGTCGTTCAGGGTGTTGTCGCATCACTTTCCTCTGATATTGTTACGGACCCCCAGGTCAACCCGATGCAGCCCGGAACATCCTACTACCTGGCGCGAATATCCGTCACCCGCGAGGGTATGAAGTCGTTGGGGAAACGTGAAATGCAGCCCGGAATGCCTGTGACAGTAATTGTCAAAACAGGTGAACGTTCCTTGTTGACCTATCTCATTGATCCACTGGTAAAGCGTATTTCTGTCTCAATGAAGGAGGAGTAGGTCGTATTGATTACTAAACGAGATAAGTGAGTTGATCATGAAGTTATTCGCAAATATATTCCTTCTCGCAGGGTTATTGGTTGCATTGCCTGTTCATGCAGAGCAAGTTGATTTAACATCGGCATATCAAATGGCGTTGGAGTACGATGCCCGCTTTCGTTCAGCAAAGGCTGATAATCGGGTCTACAAGGAGGAGGTCGGCAAAGCGAGGTCACAATTCTTGCCGAATGTGCGTATGAGTGCAGCGCGAGGTCGTAGTGCTACCCAGCATGGGTATCTGGGGCGATTTTATCCGGTAGATTTTTATAACACCGTTAATACTGGTCTATCCGTTCGTCAGCCTCTTTTCAATTTATCGACACTTGCAAGTTATAAGCAAGCCAAGCTTGTTTCGTCCAAGAGCGAAGTTGATTTCAGGAAAGAGGGTTCAAATTTAATTCTCCGAATAACCGAGGCATACTGTAATGCACTGTTTGCTGAGGACAACCTTGAATTCAGCAAATCACTGGTCAAGGCAACCGAGGAGCAGTTAGGACAGGCTAAACGTCGCTATAAAAATGGTTTTGGAACAAGAACAGATGTCGAAGAGGCGCAAGCTGGATATGATAATGCGCGAGCCGATGGAGTTGAAATTCTGAACAGTGTTGAATACAGCCGTCGTGAGCTTGAAGATATGACGGGTGTGTTTCCTGACAAGCTTTGTAAAATTGTTGCTGAGAAACTTCCGCTTTCGACTCCCGACCCTGGTCGAGTTGAATCCTGGATTGAGATGTCTCATTCGGGAAATTTAGCAATTGAAGCGGCCCGTCAGGAGGTGCAGATTGCTAAGCGAGAGGAGCAAAAGCAGCGGGCTGCACGTTATCCAACGATTGATATTGTTGGTGGAAGAAACTACTCCGAAAGTGAAAACAACTACTCAATTGGTTCAATCTATGATACCTATTCGATAAGTGTTCAGATGAGTATGCCGGTCTATACCGGTGGATATATCCGGGCATCTGTCCGACAAGCTCATGCGAAGTGGATAAAGGCAGGGGAGCAGCTTAGTTGGCAGGAGCGGGGCGTTGAGTCGGAGGTGCGAAAATATTTCAACGGGGTTGTCAGCAATATCTCTTTGATCAAGGCTTATGAGCAGGCTGTAAACTCTCGAGAAATTGCTCTTACGGGAACTAAAAAAGGGTATGAAGCTGGTTTGCGCAGTAATGTTGAAGTCCTTGATGCCCAGCAAAAGCTTTATGCAAGCAGAAGAAATCTTTCTAAATCACGATATCAATACATTCTTAACCGTCTCATGCTCAGGCAGACAACCGGGGCACTCTCTGTGGCTGATATTGAGGAGGTCAATAGTTGGCTAGTCGGAGCAGAAAATTAACGCTATTGCGCAAATAGAATCTGATTCTACAGCTTCTTTTCATTATGTTAATACAATAGTGCTTCATGGTCAGTAGCTCAATGAGAGACTTGGCGCGGTACAATTTTTTTACCATAAAGTCCTGTCGTTCGATGTTTTAGTGTATTAATATAAATGAGTTACTGACGTGGCAAGAGAGCGGTATAAACGAAAATCAAAATCTTCCGACGCGAAGAGCAGTAATAGGCAGCCCTCCCAGTTTTCCGGAGAACGGGTGAGAGCCAATGATCATATTTTGATCAACGAGTTTCTTTTCCGGAGGGGTGAAAGTTCACTTGCTGCTGAGATTATAACATTTTTTGCAGATCATGAGGGTGAGCGGTTCAGGTCTGTGGAACTTGCCAAAGTCCTCGGATATACTGAATCGAAACAACTACCGGGTTTCTGGTATGTGGTGCATAAACTGCAGGAAGAGGGCACTCTCGACAAGGATTCCAACCGTTGTTACGGAATGGCTGGCATGGAGGCCACCACCTACAAGGATCATCTGGCGCAGGTCAAGCCATTCCCGATCCCCGGAAAAAAGCAGTACACCGTAGCCAAAAGCTATACAGGTCATATTTCCACCCATCCCAATGGTTATGGTTTTGTTGATGTTGAGGGGTTTGATGACGATATTTTCATCAAGGCCGGAGAGATGGGGGGATCAATTCATGGGGATGAGGTTGAGGTGCTGGTCTCAAAAGTTCCTGAAACATACTCATCGAAATCCACTCCGCATCAGCGGTGCGAAGGGGCGGTGCAGAGTGTTGTCAGTCGGCGTGTAACAACTCTTGTTGGCACATTGACAAAGGCTAACCGAAGATTTGTGCTCAAGCCTGATGACCGGAAGATTTTACCCGAGGTCATTGTCTCGATAAAGAATTCTGCAAAGGCTGTCGATGGTCAAAAGGTGCTTGTCGGGGAGCTTGATTTCAGCAAAGAGGGGGTGATTCAGGCGAAGGTGCTGGAGATTCTCGGGCAGGCAGGAGATTCAGCCGTTGAGGTGAGTGCCATTGCCCGTAGCAAGGGTATCGATGAAACGTTTGATGTCGCGCTGCTTGAGTATGCCGAATCGGTTCCTGACGTTATCACCGAAGAGGAGGTGAAGGGCAGGCTTGATATTCGTGACAAGGTGGTCTTTACCATTGATCCCGTCGACGCCAAGGATTTTGATGATGCGCTCTCTTTTGAGTTGCTTGAGGATGGTCTCTACAAGATCGGCGTTCATATTGCTGATGTGTCGCATTATGTGCCTGAAAATTCACCTCTCGACAGGGAGGCTCTGAAACGGGCAACCTCGGTCTATCTTGTTGACCGGGTGATTCCCATGTTGCCAGCGAGACTCTCTGAGAAGATTTGCAGTCTCAACCCCGGTGTGGATCGGATGGCGTTTTCTGTCTTTATCGTGATGACTCCTGAGGGAGAAGTTCGCAGGCATGAGTTTCATAAAACAGTGATCCACTCTAAACGCCGCTTCACCTACGAGGATGTCGAGGAGATACTCAAGCGGGGTGAGGGCGATTATCTGGCTGAGCTTCAGTCACTTGATCGTCTCAGCATCATCCTTCGTGAAAAACGATTTAAACATGGCGGGCTCGATTTCGATACTGAAGAGGTGCGCTTCAAGCTTGGCCAAAAGGGCGAGCCCTTGGAAGTGATTAAAAAAGAGCGTCTTGGAAGCCATCGCCTTATTGAGGAGTTTATGCTGCTCGCCAATAAAAAAGTGGCCAAATATCTCACCAAAACCTTCAGGGAGAACAAGAAGGAGCCCCAGCCGGTTATCTACAGGATTCATGGCGCGCCCCAGCAGGAGAAGGTGCTTATTCTGGCCAATTTTGTGAAAAGGCTTGGCTTTGATCTTAAGCTGAACCGGGGCAAAGAGGGGCCAATTGTCTCCGCCCAGGTGCTTCGCCAGCTCTTGCAGCAGGTGAAGGGGACGAATGTAGAGTTTCTGGTCAGTGAGCTGGTGCTGCGTTCCATGTCGAAGGCGGTCTATACCGGTGACAATATTGGCCATTATGGTCTTGGTTTTGAACACTATACCCATTTTACCTCTCCGATCAGGCGTTATCCTGATCTGATTGTGCATCGTATGCTGTTTGAGTACGAGAACCTCCGCAAAAAGCGTCGCAAAATTACCGAAGCACGTCTTGCCGAGCTGACCGATAAAATCCAGACAGTTTGCCAGATTTCCAATGAGCGTGAAAAGAGCGCGGTTGAGGCTGAGCGTGAGTCGATCAAGCTGAAGCAGGTTGAGTATATGGCAAACCATGTTGGCAAAGTCTATCCCGGCGTTATTTCCGGGGCAACTGATTATGGCATTTACGTCAGAATGGTTGATTTTGCTATTGAGGGGATGGTGCACATGCGCAATATGACTGATGACTACTATGAATATGATGAGGCGACCTACTCCCTTGTCGGCAAACGTCGCAAAAAACGGCTGCAGATAGGTCAGCGGGTGAAGGTTAAGGTAAATAGTGTGGATATGCAGCGCCGTACCATCGATCTTGTTATCGAATAGGTTGGGGTGAGGAACGAACTCCTGCGGGAGACCAACATCAGTGCTATGGAAGTTTCCGGAAAAAAAGTAAAACTGAAGAAAATCGCGGTTTTTACGTCGGGAGGGGATGCTCCCGGAATGAATGCTGCGATTCGTGCCGTGACACGTGCTGCTCTTGCGAATAAGTTGAAAGTGACAGGCATTCGTCATGGTTATCAGGGGATGATTGCGGGAGATTTTGTTGCACTGAAAGCATCGGATGTTGGAGGCATTCTGCATTTGGGTGGCACAGTGCTCAAGACGGCGCGCAGTGCAGTATTCAGAACAGTGGAAGGTCGGGCTAAAGCCTTTCAGCAGTTAACAAAGGCTGGCATTGATGCTGTTGTTGTGATTGGTGGAGATGGCTCTTTTACAGGAGCGTTACTGATGTCGCAGGAGTATAATATTCCGTTTGTGGGAATTCCTGCCACCATTGATAACGATATGTATGGCACTGATTATACCATTGGATATGAAACGGCGCTCAATACGGTTGTTGAAGCGGTCGACAAAATCAGGGACACGGCCCGGTCGCATGGCAGAATATTCTTTGTCGAAGTGATGGGGCATGAAGCCGGCCTGATTGCCCTGAACAGCGGCATTGCCTGTGGTGCTGAGGTTATTTTAATCCCTGAAAAAAAGAATCAGCATGACGATCTGAAAAAATTTCTTGAGAGGGGTTATAAAGATAAAGAGAGCAGTGGTATTGTGATTGTTGCTGAAGGAGATGAGACTGGAGGTGCCATGAAAATTGCTGATGAGGTTCGACTTGAACACCCTGATCTTGATGTGCGTGTCTCAATTCTGGGCCACATTCAGCGCGGAGGCAGCCCAACAGCCAAAGACCGGATTAATGCAACGAGAATGGGTGTTGCCGCAATTGAAGCTCTGCTGGATGATCAGAAAAGCATCATGATCGGTCTTGAAAATGGCAAGCTTGTGCAGGTACCCTTCAATAAGGCCGTGAAGCTCAATCACAGTATTGATAACCATTTGCTTGAAATTCAGAAGCTGATGAATTGTTAGGTTTTTTTTGCCTTCAGTGGTAGTCCCGGAACAAAAAAACTCGAACTGGCGGTAGCCGAACTCCCCGCTTCCAAACAGGAAGAGGGCATTATGCCCGTGCTCGAACAGGCTGAAAAACCAAGCGCAGACTTGGAAGAGTAAGTTTTAGCAGCGGCCATCCTTTAAAAAATAGTTTCTGAACGAGAGCTCTACTTAACTTTTTTTATAAATGTTATATTGGCAAGCATCCTGGACAGCAGGCCTTGTCTTGTTTGTCTGTTGTTCTCTCTGATTCCGTAACTGATTCTTATAGAACAATCTGTACTTTACTCCACTCTACCTCCGAGACCTCATGAAAATATCCCGCCTGTTCACCTTGCCCGGCCAGAATGTCTATGACCGGTTTGAATACACAACACGTACTTCGGTGCTGCGTAACCCCGATGGCTCAAAGGTTTTTGAGATGAACAACATAGAGGTGCCAGCGCAGTGGTCGCAGGTGGCGGCTGATATTCTGGCGCAAAAGTATTTTCGCAAGACAGGTATTCTCCAGCGTGACACCGAAGGGAATGCGCATACCGACGGAGAGGGCAAGCCGGTGACGGGCAGTGAGCATTCGATCAAGCAGGTGGTGCATCGCATGGTGGGCTGTTGGAAAGAGTGGGGAGAAATGAACAGGTATTTTGATACTCCCGACGATGCGCATGCCTTTTATGACGAAGTTGCCTTCATGATTCTCGGGCAGATGGGTGCTCCCAATTCGCCGCAGTGGTTCAATACGGGGCTCAATTTTGCTTATGGAACCACCGGCCCGGCCCAGGGGCACTACTATGTGGATCCGGCAAGTGGCGAGGTGAAGGAGTCGGAGGATGCCTACTCACGCCCCCAGGCCCACGCCTGTTTTATCCAGTCGGTCAATGATGATCTGGTCAACGATGGGGGGATTTTTGATCTGGCGATGCGTGAAGCGAGGGTCTTCAAATTTGGCAGCGGCTCCGGCACCAACTACTCCAACCTGCGTTCGGGCGGGGAGAAGCTGAGCGGCGGCGGAAGCTCTTCGGGGTTGATGAGCTTTTTGAAAATTTTTGATTCAGCGGCTGGTGCCATCAAGTCGGGCGGCACCACACGCCGGGCGGCCAAGATGGTGATTGTTGATATCGACCATCCTGATGTCGAGAAATTTATTGAGTGGAAGGCGAAAGAGGAGGACAAGGTGGCCTCGCTGGTGGCCGGTTCAAGAATCTGTTCCCGTTTTCTCCAGGCCATTGTCGAAGAGGCGCTTGCCAACGGGGTGGATCGCAAAAAAAATCCGCGACTGCAGCAGTTGATACAGAATGCTCTGAGCAGGGCGGTGCCGATGAGCTACATTATTCGTGTGCTTGCGCTGGTTGAGCAGGGGTATACCACGCTTGATTTTGCGGAGTACAACTCCAATTACGAATCGGAAGCCTATTCGACGGTTGGCGGGCAGAACTCCAACAACACGGTGCGGGTGACCAACGAGTTCATGAAGGCGGTGGAAAATGATGAGGTGTGGAACCTTCGCCAGCGTACAACAGGAAAAACTGCAAGAGTTGTGAAGGCGCGTGGCCTGTGGGAAAAAATTCTTCTCAGTGCCTGGAAGTGTGCCGATCCCGGTTTGCAGTTCGATACCACTATCAATGAATGGCACACCTGCCCGAAGAGTGGCCGCATCAACGCCAGCAACCCCTGTTCGGAGTACATGTTTCTTGACGACACCGCCTGCAACCTTGCCAGCCTCAACCTGATCCATTTTGTGGATGAGGCATCGGGCAAAATGAAGATAAAGGAGTTGCAGCACGCCTCAGCGTTATGGACGGTGGTGCTCGAAATTTCGGTGCTGATGGCCCATTTTCCTTCAAGAGATATTGCCCGTCTGAGCTATGAGTTCAGAACACTTGGTCTCGGTTTTGCCAATCTTGGCACGGTGCTGATGGTGCTCGGCATTCCTTACGATTCACCCAAGGCCCTTGCCCTTGCGGGTGCAATTTCTGCCTTGATGACCGGGCAGGCTTATGTCACCTCGGCTGATATGGCCCACGATCTTGGGACTTTCAGCGGTTACGCAGCTAATGCCGAGAGTATGCTTCGCGTGATTCGCAACCATCGCAGGGCGGCCCTGAACCTGTCAGAAGAGGAGTATGAGGGGTTATCGGTCAAGCCGCGTGGCATTGATTCGGAGTACTGCCCCAAAGAGCTGTTTGAAGCGGCTGGCAAGGTTTGGGACAAGGCGTTGCAGAAGGGTGAGAAGTATGGTTTCCGAAATGCCCAGGTGAGCGTGATTGCTCCAACCGGGACCATTGGGCTGGTGATGGATTGCGATACCACCGGTATTGAACCGGAGTTTGCCATTGTCAAATTCAAAAAACTTGCTGGTGGAGGCTATTTCAAAATAGTCAACCAGTCGGTACATAAAGCGCTTGAGCGTCTTGGATACAGCAGCTCACAGATTGAGGATATTGAACACTACTGCAAGGGGCATGGCACGCTCGCCAGTTCCCCCTCGATCAATCGTCAGTGGCTGAAAAGTCGTGGATTTACTGATGACAAGATTGATGTGGTGGAGTCGCAGCTTGAAACGGTTTTTGATATCCGTTTTGCCTTCAACAAGTGGATTCTTGGTGAGGATTTCTCTGCCGCGCTTGGCTTTACCGATGAACAGCTCAACAATCCCGATTTTGATATGCTGCAGGCGCTTGGGGCGACAGAGGCCGATTCAGCGGCGACCAATGACTATATCTGTGGCACCATGACCATCGAGGGGGCACCTCACCTGAAGCATGAACATCTCGCAGTGTTTGATTGTGCCAGCAGGTGCGGCAAAAAAGGGGTACGCTTTATCAGGCACGAAGCTCATATTCGCATGATGTCGGCGGTGCAGCCATTTATTTCAGGGGCGATTTCAAAAACCGTCAACATGCCGGGGACAGCCACCACGGCTGAAATTGGTGATGTCTACCACTCTGCCTGGCAGCTTATGGTCAAGGCGGTGACGGTCTATCGCGACGGTTCAAAGCTTTCACAGCCCCTTAATATATCGAGCTATCAGGATCTTGATGAGATTATCATGCTTGGAACTGAAGAGAACCTTGATGAGACGAAAGGGCCAAAAGAGGTGCAGGAGCGTATTGTCGAGAAGGTTTATCATCGCTCCGAGCGCCGGATGCTGCCGAAACGGAGGAAGGGGTATATCCGTGAAGCTCATGTTGGTGGTCACAAGGTGTTTCTTAGAACAGGGGAGTATGATGATGGCTCTTTGGGCGAAGTCTTTATCGACATGTACAAGGAGGGGGCCTCATTCAAGGGGCTGCTGAACTGCTTTGCAGTGCTTGCCTCGAAAGCTCTCCAGTATGGTATGCCGCTCGAAGAGCTGGTTGACAGCTTCACCTTTACCCGTTTTGAACCAGCAGGTGCGGTTCAGGGGCACAATGTTATCAAAAATTCGACCTCCATTCTTGACTACGTTTTCCGCTCTATCGGTTACGACTATCTTGGCCGCAAGGATTTTGTGCATGTCAAGGCGGTTGATGAGGTGCCATGTGGAGAGACGGAGGTCGGTAATGGTGTGTCAAATCATGTTGCGGTCAGGGAACCCTCCTTTGCTGAACAATCTCCGTCAGGCAACACTTCAACCCGCAAAAGCCAGGTTTATCAGGCAAAAGTACAGGGCTATACCGGCGAGCAGTGCGAAAACTGTGGTTCTATGCGCGTCAAGCAGAATGGCACCTGCAAGGTTTGCGAGGATTGCGGCATGACGACGGGGTGTTCGTGATGAAGTTCAAAGTTCAAAGTTCAAAGTTCAAAGTTCAAAGTTCAAAGTTCAAAGTTCAAAGTTCAAAGTTCAAAGTTCAA